>JMBV01000050.1_pt1 | contig 45056 bp, 75 predicted proteins | sample 616531 | NCBI WGS metagenome assembly JMBV01 (sample SAMN02727904, study PRJNA239997) | anaerobic digester metagenome | biome: anaerobic digester; isolation source: mesophilic anaerobic digester inoculated with municipal waste water sludge... | place: Germany: Bielefeld University, CeBiTec ...
CGCCCTATTACCCTTTTAAATTCAAAAACATAAATTAACTATTACAACTTTTGGTACTTGTACCAAGGGGAGGAGGGCTGCGCCCTGTTACCCATTATAAGTTCCATACAACATTTTTTTTAAAAAAAACTCATCTTTTGGTATTACTATTTCTTGTAGTTAAAATATTATATCAAATACCATTATCTAATATCTAAAACTAGTAAAAATATAAAATTATTGAAGCTTAGATAAAAGTTAAAAGATATTTACTTTTAAGTTTTCAAAGTTACTTTTTTTTGTACAATTCTTTTTTTTGGTTGAAAATATTTAATTTTTGTAGTATAATCCAGATGGTTTTTCATGTGGCTAATGATAGTCATCTGCCCACCATTTAAAAATAAAGTTTAAGCAAAAGGTGAAATAGAATTAAGACAAGATAATCAAATACGAAATTCTAAAACACCAGATTTAGAAATGGATTTTATTTTAATGATTTATAAGTAGATTTACTAATGGTGTTAGTTGAATTTTTTTTGAATGTTTTTTTTCACTCTTTCTAAATCATAACCACATGTTTTTTTAAGGGTACCTTCTTCTGTTTTTTTCAGGGCTTCTAAGTTTTTTTTCTTATATACTTTTTAGTTTTTTTTATATATTTCTTCCTTAGTTAAGCCGTTGTTTGTGAAGATTATTAGTTATTAATGTATTTTAATAAATTATAAGTTTACCATTAATTAAATCAGAAAATCACGTATTAATTCATATGCCTTTTGATATTTAATAACCTGATGCAATCACTACTTTTTTTGCAGTCAGACCAATTAAGGTTTATGACTTTTATTTGATAAAACTTGTACTGGGGGTAATAAAATGGTTGTAGAAGAACTTGAAAAACTTCTCGAAGAGAAAAAAAATATATAGAATTTAGAAGAAAAATTCAAGACATGCCACCACAAGATATAGCAGAATTATTAGAGGAGCTAGAGTCAACCCAGGCAATTATTGCTTTTAGGCTCCTCCCAAAAGAAAAGGCTGCGGATGTTTTTTTCCTATCTTTCATCTGAATTACAAGCAGAAATATCTCTTGCAATCGACGATAAAAAAAACTCATGGAGATAATCGATGATTTGTTTTTGATGATAAATTGACTTTTTAGAAGAGATGCCAGCCAATGTTGTTAGTAGAATTTTAAAAAAACTCAACAGAAGCAGAACGTAAGCTAATTAATCAATTTTTAAAGTATCCTCCAAACTCTGCTGGAAGCTTAATGACAATAGAATTTATAGATCTCAAAAAAAAGAACGCACTGTACAAGAAGCCTTGGATAAGATACGAAGAGAAGGTCAAGATGTTGAAATGGTCTATAACTGTTATGTAACGGATTCAAAAAGAAAGTTAGAAGGAATAGTTTCCTTGAAAGAGCTTGTCTTAGCACCTCCTGACGCAAAAGTTGAGGATATTATGCGTAAAGATATAATTTATGTTAACACGCATGACGATCAAGAAACTGTAGCCCAAATCTTTAGAAAGTACGACTTAATAGCAGTTCCAGTCGTAGATAGTGAAAAAAAGATTAGTAGGGATAATTACTGTCGATGATATCTTAGATGCAATTGAAGAAGAAACTACAGAAGATATTCATCACATTGGAGGTATGTCACCCAGTGACAAACCATACATGTCCACTAGTCCTTTTACATTAGCTAGAAAAAGATTTTGGTGGCTGTTAATATTGATGATTTCTGGAACTATAAGTGCATACATTATAAGTAAATATGAAGCCACTCTTCAACAAGTAGTTGGATTAGTTGCTTTTATTCCTATTTTAATGGATACTGCGGGTAATGCAGGTTCTCAATCTTCTACAATGATAATAAGAAGTTTAACGTTAGGCGAAATTAAATACAAAGATATATTCAAAGTTATTTGGAAAGAAATACAGATAAGTGTAATCATTGTTATTGGATTAGCTACGGTTAACTTTTTAAAAATACACTTTTTGGAAGGCTATCCTGTAGAAATTGCATTTACTGTTTCTATAGCTTTAATGTCTGCGGTTTGTGTTGCTAATGTGATAGGTGGAGCGTTACCCATCATCGCACAATTGTTCCACATTGACCCAACTGTGATGGCTGGTCCACTAATTACAACTATAGCAGATGCAGTTTCATTAACTATTTACTTTGCTTTAGCAACTCATTTATTAAATATTCCAGTTTAGTAACTTCAAGTAATTTTAAATAAAAGCTGCTTGATTAATCAAGCAGCTTTTATTCATTATTACGAAAATCATTTATTTACTTCTTTAACTTTAAACCACCAATCGAAACCCTCTTGATCAGATGCTTTTCTTTCCATCGCATCTTTATAAGTTGAAGCAGGAGGAATTATTACTTTATCTCCTAATATAGAATTTTCTGGCCAATTTCCAGGAACAGCAACATGATATTTATCAGCAATTTGCAAGGCTTTTACCGCCCTAATAACTTCATTGATATTTCTTCCAACTTCTGATGGATAATATAAAATTAATCTGATTGTTCCCTCAGGATCTACTACAAACACAGCTCTAACTGTACTGGAACCTTTTTCAGGATCTACCATACCAAGCTTTGAGGCAACTCTTCCCATAGAATCTGCTATTACTGGAAATTTAATCTCAACTCCTATATTTTCTTCAATCCATTCTAACCATTTTATATGGGCATGTACTTGATCGATAGAAAGCCCCCCCAATAACTCTGCGTTGATTTTCTTAAAGTCATCATATTTTTTTAGCAAATTCAACAAATTCGGTAGTACATACTGGAGTAAAATCTCCAGGATGACTAAACAAAACCAACCATTTACCTTTGTAATCCTTAGGTAACTCTTTCTTGCCATCTGTAGTTACTACCACCATCTCAGGAAACTTCTCACCTATTAAAGGTATTTTTCCTTCCATTTTAGACACCTCCTTATAATTTTAGGCTTGTCTAAAAAGATTATAAGAAAAAAAATTCATCATTGTCAAGTAAACTTTTATATTCTTTTTTTTAACAAAAAAATTACATGAGTCTTTAATATTGATCACCAAACAATAACTTGCAAAATTTCTAATGAAATAATAAAATAAGACGATAAGTACTATGAAAAAAACATAAAAGCTGTTGTTCCGTTAATGTTTCATTAAATGTATTTTCACCATCCCTAATGAATCAGAGCTAATAATTGAAAGGAGGGGGGGTTATAAATGGATATAAATAACATCAACCCTATAAATCAAAATTTATTAAAAAAACATAAAAGAGACAAATACCAAAAGAGTACCTGAAAACAAGGACTTGCGTGTTCAAAATAAAGAAAGTGTTTATGGAATAACAGGAGAATCAAGGAAGTATATAGAATTATCAAATAAGATACCTGAAGTGAGAGAAGACCTTGTTGAAAAATTACGAGAATCTATAAAAAAACGCATCTTATCAAATTGATATTGATAGAATCGTGAATAAAATGTTTGAATAGGGCGGTGATTTATATTTTTAATTTTACTATACTAGAACAGACTTTAGAAAGGGAAAATGAATGCATCATAGAATTGAGATTGTGTTTTCAAACACTCCGTGAAGATCTTACAAACAAAATGTCTGTTGAAGCGATTAATTCCATGTTATTAGAAATAGAAAAAAAGCTCGTGCATTTCAAGAAATAGAACAGCTTAGATATGATCTAGTAAAGGAATGTTGTGTTGACAACAAAATAGAAAACAACCTAGAATCAGTTATTGATTTTTTGGCTAAAAATGAAAATGTAGCTTTATCATTATCTCAATTAGTTAGTAATTTAAAAGACCTTGTTTATGAAGTTAACCTTTTAAATGAGCTTATTGCATTTCAATCCACTTTGAATGATTTTATATATAGAATTTTAAGTGGTAATTCGATATCCCGTCAAAAAAAACTTACGATAAATCTGGAAAAGATTTGGAATTAAACCTTCCTTCAAAAGAGTGGAGGGGGGTTAGTATGTGTGCGATGACTTTAAATGGAATGTTGAATACCGGTTTATTAGGATTATACACAAACAAAACTGCTATGAGCGTTGTTGCTCATAACCTTTCTAATGCCAATACCCCCCCTGGATATTCTAGACAAACGCCTATAATTGTTACTAATCCTCCTATATATATGACTGGTTTAGGAAGTGCTGGAAGAACCGTCGCATATGGAACAGGATCGAACGTTTCTGATATAAGAAGAATAAGAGACGAGTTTTTAGATCTTCAATATAGAGAAACTACTTCAAGACTCAATTATTGGGATAATATATATTCTAACATTCATTATACTGAACAACTTCTGGGAGAACCTGGTGAGACAGGTATTAGGAATATGTATGATTCTTTTTGGGCCGCTATTGAAGAATTAAAAACCGATCCTTCAAACGAGGCTGCTAAGGCTCAAATCGTTTCACGAGCCGATGAACTTATCAACACAATGAAAGATTTTGATTATCGCTTAAGGGAGTTACAAAGCGATATTAATTCTGATATTAAACTTAAAACAAATCAAATTAATAGTTATCTAGTTCGTATATCTGACTTAAATAGAAAATTATTAACTTCAGGTGCATTAGGTACTTCTCCAAATGATCTATTAGATGAGAGAGATAGACTTTTGGATGAGTTATCCAAATTATCTGACATAAAAGTCAATTCTTTAGCTAACAATCAAATATCTATTACACTTGGAAATCAAATGGTCTTGAATGGAAGTTATTATCAAGAAATAAAGTTAGCAGTACTTCCCGGAACCCAGGATACTTATCAAACCTATATAGGAAATAACTTATTGGAATTTAGTGACGGAACGATTGCAGCCCTTTTTGAGTTAAGGGATGAAATTATACCATCTTATCGCAGACAAATAGACGAATTTGGATTATTTTTAGTAGATTCTACAAACCTTATATATAAAGAAGGTTGGGATGCAACAGGTACAATAACAGGAGCCAACTTTTTTTTCTGACTTAACAAGTAAAAAGGCTTAGAAGATACAAGACTGTTTAGAATTGCAGGAATAAAAGATGTTTTTCACCCCCCCAATACTATTCAATATGTTACTAGCCTTAAAAGTTACAATTCAAACCCAAATATAGTCGTGACTGATCTGACTGATCTTAAGTTGTATTCTATTACAGGAGATACTAACTCACCTTCTCCATTCACACCTAATATAAAATATGACTCAGCCAGTAAGGCATTGTATTTAGATACGGCTGGAGATGACCTTAAAGATCAACTAATAATTGATTTTGGAGGTAACTTCTTAAAAGAATATGGTTTTGCAACTAAAGAAATTGGTGCGTATAAAATTTCTACAGATGATGTTGTAAGTGGTTCTATAGAATTTACAATAGATGATAATACTTATACAATTGATTTTAATGATAATACAGATCTTATTAATAACATCAACTCTGGCACTGGAGGCTATCTAAAGGCTGTTGAATATGATGGTTTTATTTATATTATTCCAACTAACAAAGTTCCTAACAACGATATTGATACGATTGTCTTAAATAACATAGAAGGTTCTCTTTCAGAAATGAATGCTCAAAAAAATCACTCTTGATGCGTTGGATGTTTCAAAGCCAACATTAAACAATTTATTAGGTACCAATGAAAAAGTTGAAATGAGCATTAACGGTATAAAGATTGAAATAGATCCACTTAAAGATACAGCAAATGACCTTGTAGAAAAGATAAATGCTACCAATATGGGAGTTACAGCTTCAATTACCCCCACATGGAAAGTTTGTTTTAAGAGCGGGTAACTTTGTTGATTTTGATCTAGCAAATGTTGTAATAAAAGGTAACGCAAATTTATTTGATGCTCTTGGGTTAATTGAAGATAGTTCAAACAATATAATAACAATTACATCTCCAGATCTTTCACCAGACAGAATAGAAAGTATGTTTTCAAAAGCAGATCTTTTGAGAATAGACAAAGAAATCGGTCTTATAAATCAAATTTCTGTTTCTCAAAATCTAATGAGTAATCCATCATTGCTAGCTATTGATCTTGGGATATTTGACGGAAATAATTACCAACCCATAGGTGCTGGTAGTGTTACTGTTTGGGATCAAATTACTCAATTAAGGTATTCTCCTATTTTAGACAATGGAAGACTTGGTTTTTCTGACTTTTTAGCTAATATGATTACAGAAATAGGAGTTAAAGGTGAAACTGCCCAAAAATGAAACTTAACAGTGAATCACTAAATTCGCAAATAACAATAGAAAGAGAAAGGGTTATGGGCGTTTCTATTGATGAAGAGGTTACAAATCTGATAAAATATCAACAAGCATTTAATGCTTGTGCAAGGGTTATTACTGCTATTGATCAAATGTTAAGTACTGTAGTAAGTAGTATGGGCGTTGTTTAAAAATAGGGAGGAATTATTATGAGAATAACAGAAAATCTTTTATCAAAACAGACTCTTCAAGATATAAATGACATTTTAAGAAGATACACGGAACTGAATTCTCAATTGACTTCAGAGAAAAAAATATAGATACCCTTCAGACAACGCAGCAGTAGTTTCTAAGGTATCTAATTTAGACAGCCGTTTAAGAGAAATTGAAAGATATACCTCAAATATTCAAACAGCAAAAATTATGTAAATATGTATGATACCTCAATTCAAGAGATAAGTAGTATTTTTTTATAGAATTAAAGAACTCGCTGTTAGCGGCGCTCACGGTACTCTTAGTGTAGAGGATCGAAATGCTATTACAGAAGAACTAGACAAGATTAACACCCATCTTGTAAGCATAGCAAACACTGAAATAGGAGGAAACTATATCTTTGGTGGAGCCCAAAATAATAAAAAGGTCGTAACAGATGATTTTGAGATAACTGTCCCACCTTCTGCCAATGTTAGAAACAAAATATCTTTAGCAGATCAAGAAATTGAATATGGAGTAACTGTTTACGATGTGTTTGTTACTGATAGTGGGGGGGCCTCTGTTTTTGGAATTATAAATAGATTATCCAAAGCCATAGGCTCTGGGGGGGACAATGATTCAATTCAAAAAGAATTGGGAAATATAGATGAAATACAAACAAAATCTTTAAATTCATTAGCAAAAGTGGGTTCTGTAGAAAGAATGTTCGAAATGACATTAAAGAGAATGGGCGATTTTGATAGTTTTACTACAGAATTCCTGTCCAAAGAATCTGATGCAGATCTTGCTGAAGTGATAATGCAATTATCTATGCAACAAACTATATTACAAGCTGCTTTAAAAGCTGCAAGTAGTATAATTCCACCTACTTTAGTGGATTTTATTTAAGGAGGTAATATTAAAATATGATAAAAGATTTTGACACCAAACTTGGAAGTGTTAAAATAGATAAAGAAAAGATAATTGAATTTGAATATGGTATCCCTGGATTTGAAAATCTCAGGAAGTTTGCTTTATTACAACCAGAATCATCATTCCCTATTATGTGGCTGGTTTCTTTAGAAGACAAACAAGTTGCGTTTCCTGTTATTTTGCCTCAACTGATAAGAAGCGACTACGAAATTATTTTACCCGAAGATATTTCAGAGTATCTGCAACTAGAAAAACCAGAAGATGCAGTGGTTATCAGTATATTAACGATACCTCAGAACAAAGAAGATATAACAATTAATTTAGCGGCACCTATCATAATTTCATTAAATAACAATAAAGGTATACAGCTCTTGATTGAAAACACAGAATATAAAATAAGGCATTACTTGAAGGATGAAATCGAAAGAAATAATCAGTTACTATCGGTTCAAAGAAATGGAGGATAAATGTGTTAATACTATCCAGGAAAATTGGAGAATCAATTATAATAAAAGTTGGATCAGACAACATAAAGATTACTATTTTGGAATCTAATAATGGTACTCTCAAACTTGGATTTGAAGCTCCTAATGATATAAAATATATAGAAGTGAACTTTATGAAGAGATTGTTAACCAAAATATAGCATCTGTGATCGATGACGTTTCTGAGGCTGCTAATCTATTAAAGAAAGAAATACCAAACAATCTCTCTCCAAAATACAAAAATATAAATTTTAAATAAAATATGGCTGTTGCTTAACTCATCAGCCATATTTTTATATGTTAATTTTCCAAAAACAATTTTTAGCTGTTAACCATTTCATTTATTTCAATCTTGTCTTCTTCACTTATAAGCTTATCGATATCTAAAATAATGAGCATCCCTTCGTCTAATCTAGCAATTCCACTTATAAATTTAGCCCTCTTAATCCCCCTATATTAGGCTTTTCTTCAATCAAACTAGAATTAATACTTCTAACATTTTTAACATCATCTACCATAATCCCTACTTTTTTTATCTCCAATCTTAACTACTATAACTTTCGCATGGGACTTATTTTCAAAATCTGGGAGCTTGAATTTTTTTTACGCAAATTTATAATTGGCAAAACTTCTTCATCACGATAATTAATTATTCCTTCAAAATAATCGGAAGTATTAGGTAATTTTGTTGTATCTTCGTATTCAATTACTGCATCAACGTTCATTATATCTAATCCAAATTTTTCCTTGCCAAGTGTAAAAGTTACTATTTTTATCTCGCTTGACACTTTTAAACCCCCCTTCAAATTATTACATACAATTGCTATATACTTAATTATATCATAAACAATTTACAAAATCATGAAGAGAAAATAGCAAATTGTACAAAAATAGAAGTTAATTAGGATTATTTTAATTTAAACAGTTATATTTATCGTTAATGAGTATTAATTGGATTTTACAAAGTAATAAAATAGTTGTATAATTTAGTTGGTTGCATGCTGCAAGCAACAAACTAAATTTCCTCCACCTAGAACCTACACTTTCAAAAAAAATGTACTTATCGTATTCTGAATTAAAGGATAAAATAATTAAAGGAGCTAGAGATAATGCAAGAAAATCTATTTTCAATTACAAAATATTTATGGTCTCACAAAAAAAAGCCACAATAAATCAAATTTCTGAAGACTTGACCCTAGACAAATCTACAGTATCTAGACATATTAGAAACTCAAGCAATCAAACATAGTAGTAACTGAGGGTTCGTTAAAACCAGGCTCTCATGGTGGACGTAAAACTAATGTATACTCTTTTAATTACGATATTTTTCAAGTATTGGGCCTTGAAATTGAGCAAAACGGTATTGAAGGAGTCATCACAAATTTTAATGGAGATATTATTGACAAATTTGTTATTCATCAAAAATTAACAAATCAAATTTAACAGAACTAATTATTAACATTGTAGAAGATAAAAAAAATTTTAATCTATACGCAATAGGAATATCTTTACCAGGTATTATCGACCCTATTAAAGGTAAGATTGTTTTCTCACAAGCCCTCGGAATAGAAAATTATTTACTAGTTAAGGAACTATCAAACAAAATATCCTTACCTATTCTCATAGACAACGATTCAAACATTGGTGCTGCATACTATAACTCAAAACTAAAAAAAATACTGCTAGAAATATTTTATACATATACACTTCTATACCATATGAACTTAAAGATCTTGTGGGAGTTGGTATTGGAATAATTATCGATAATCATTTGTACCATGGATCTAACAACTGTTCTGGTGAATATGAATTCAAATTTAATTTAGTAAAAGATAAAAAAATATGAAACGGATTATTTTAACTTTTAAAAATTTTGATGAAGAAGAAGTTTTGAGGCAGTTAAATCTTTTCTTGATAATTTATCAGAAAAGATTGGGTTATTGGGAAGTATTTTAGATCCAGATACAATAATTTACGATGGAAATATAAGATTTCTTCCTGAACTCGCTCTCAGTTATCTTCTAGAAGAAACAAGAAAAAAAATATTTATGAAAGATAAAAGAAAAATCAAATTTCTTAAAGAGAGTAAAGATGAATCCGTAAACGCAGTAGGAGCCGCTATTAACTTTATAACAAAGACTTTTGAGGAAGAAAGATACTTGAAGAAATTTTTTTAAAAAAAATTACAGACAGTTTAGAGGAGGAAGACAAGTTGAACAAAAACGACTTAGGAAAGTTCTTTATACTAGGATTTCAACATGGAATAAAAAAAACATCATATAGATTTAATTAAAGAAATTAAACCAGCTGGAATAATACTTTATCCATCTAACATGAGGTCGTTAAGCGATCTTCAATTAAGCATAGAAAGACTGCACGAAATCATTGATGACGGCGTTAGATTATTCATCTCGTCAGATCATGAGGGTGGACAGCTTGAAACTGTTCCGGGGGGGATACTCCCTTCACCAGGTAATAAAGCTTTAGGTGCATCAAACGAACCACATTATGCATATATTTTTGGAGACTTTTTAGGAAACGAATTGCGTAAGATTGGTTTCAACATGTTATTTGCGCCTGTATTAGATGTGAGAGCTAATAAATCTAGTCCAGTAGTAGGTTTAAGATCTTTTTCGGATAATCCAAAAATAGTCGCTGAATATGGAGTCAATTTTTTTTAAAGGGATTAAACAATCACATAATAGGAACTTGTAAACATTTTCCTGGGCACGGAAAGGCGATGCAAGATTCACATCATGAAATACCAATAATACCAAATTTGGATGAAAGTGACTTGTTTCCGTTTATGAAAGCTATAGAAGCTGGAGCAGAAGCTATAATGACTGCGCATATTATTTACCCACAATATGATGACAATATCATTGCAACTCTATCAAAAACAATCTTAAAAAAATCTGCTCAGAGAAAAGATGGGCTATCAAGGACTAATCATAACTGATGCACTTGAAATGAAGGCTATTCATGATAATTATTCTCCTCGAGAAATTGTATCAAAATTCTTTAACGCAACTGGGGGGGATTTATTGCTTGTTGGGGGGGATTGTGATGCTAATTTTGAACCTCTCTACAAAGAGTTAATCTCGTTGTACTCAAATGGAGAAATTGACAAACAATTATTAGAAAATAGTTTTAACAGGATTACTTCTCTTCAAAACCAATTTGTAGAACCAAATTATGAAGCAAGATTTTAACAGAAATTTCAAAAAAAAGCTATTAAGACTAATATAAACGAAAAATTGAATTTTTCAGAAATCACCTTCCTTGTTCCACAAGGAGACCCACTTTCTCCATCAGATACCAGTAACAAAGACTACTATGAATATACAGATTTGATAAGGAATTTATTTGAAAATCCTCAGATAACTACCTTTAATTTTGAAAATGGAAAAATAAATGGTTCTTTAGAAAAAACAGAGCTCATAGTGTCTTTTGTTGTAGACTCTTTTCTATTTGAAAAACAATTAAAAATGCAAAAAGAGATAAAAGAATATGCAAATCAAGTTATATACATTATTTTGAGGGATGAGAGGGATCTTCAAAACTACAAAACAGAAAAATATGTTCTAACAAACTCAACAAAAGCCGTATCAGTATATTATGCATTAAAGACGATATTTGATATCTAAACACTTCTGAAAAATAAATAAAAGAGGAGGTGAGATAGTAACAAACGTGTACTGGTTTTAGTTACACATTTCATCTAACTCACAAAAGGAGGAGGTTTTAAGTATGAGTAAAAAGGTATTATTAGTGTTTATGCTTGTTGGATTAACACTTTTATCGTTTGGAAAAACCAAGATATCTGTTTGGCAGTTCATGATGGATGATAACCTATCCCAACAAGTTAAGGCAGATTTTGAAAAAGCAAATCCTGATATTGAATTAGAGATTGTACAGCTTTCATAGGCTACAGGATTTGACAGAATAGTAACATCTATTGCTGCTGGAACAGCGCCTGATGTAATTGAACTAGGTAACACTTGGCTAGCAACATTTGCATCTCAAGGTGTATTAAGACCTGTTGACGATTTAGTTGGAAAAGCAAAAGATGATTACGTTGCATGGAATTTCGTTGAGTATCAGGATAAATATTGGGGATTTCCATGGCTACTTGCTCCAAGATGTATGTACTACAATTTAGAATTACTTGAAAAAGCAGGTTTAGATCCAGACAATCCTCCAAAAACCTGGATGGAGCTTTTAAATGCTTCTGCTAAGATCCATGCACTTGGTCCAGATATTTATGGTGTAGGACTTTGTGTTGGGGGGGAATTATATAGTCCATATCAAGAATGGTTCTTACCAGCTGTATGGGGGGGTAATTTTGGACATTTTGTATCTCCAGATTTGAAAAAAAAGCAACCTTAAATTCTGACCCAGTCATCGAAGCTGCATACTATTACAGAAGTTTAAAAGATTACGCACTACTAGGAAAAGAATCTGAATTGGCAGAAGCTTTTGGAAAAGGAAAATTAGGTTTCTTCTTTGCGGGTCCTGCATATATCAATAATACACAAAGAGATTATCCTGAAACTATTTTTGACGTAGCCTTTATTCCAAAACCAAGAGAAAATTACGGTTATCATGCTTCCTTTGCAGGCGGAGAAGTGTTAGGTATTTCCTCACAATGCAAGAACATTGACGAAGCATGGAGAGTTGTTGAATATCTATTAGGTGAAAAAGTTGCTATGCAAATAACCCGAACCACGGGCGAGGTTTTCCCGACAAAAGTAGGAATCGAAAAGACCCATGGTTCGAGAGTCATCCACTACACAGAACATTCTTGGAACAGAATCAATATGCTGTACCATTTCCACCATTAGCTGAAGCTAACAAGATTGAACAACTATTTACCAACATCGTTGAAGAAATATTACTCACAAATACACCTATTGAAAATATTTTACAAAAATACAACGAACAAATTCAATCATTACTGTAACAAGTTAGTTATTGAAAGTGAATTGTGGGCAGAGGTTATCCTCTGCCTTTCTATAAAATCAAATCCAAAATTTGATTATATAGACTAAAAATGTGAAAAGGAGAAGCTGTCTATAATGAAAACAAAACGAAAGTACAATTTGATAACTCTTGCTTTCCTGCTTCCTTGGATCATAACTTTTATAATATTTTCCGCTTATCCAATTATTTTTTTCGATTGGGATAAGTTTTACAGATTATTCCGGGTTAAACCCGGCGATGAACTTTGTTGGTTTAAAAAAAATTATACTGCGTTATTTAAAGGCGAAATATTCTTAAAAGCTATGAAAACACATTGATATTTGTCGTTGGAACAATTCCATTTACAACAATTATATCAATTCTCCTTGCTGTTTTAATCAACAGTAAAATGGTTAAATGTAAAGGTTTATTTAAAGCAGGTTTCTTCTTGCCATCTGTAATGTCTATGGTTGTTATATCAACAATTTGGCGGTATATTTATAGTGCAGACGGAATTCTTAACTATATGCTAAGGATCTTTGGTATTGAAAAAAAATACTGGTTGGCTTGCTTCACCAGACACCGCTCTATTAGCTATTATGATAATGGACATCTGGGCGGCTATTGGGTATTATACCATAATTTTCTTGTCGGGTCTACAAAGTATACCAGAAGAATTATATGAATCTGCTGCAATTGATGGAGCATCTAGTACTGATGCATTTTTTTAAGATAACACTTCCATTAGTAAAACCTACTTTATTTTTTTTGTAATAGCAATAAATACTATTCGTTCTTTTCAAATCTTTGCGGAAATTTTTACAATGACTGGTGGAGGCCCTTTAAATTCTACTCAAACTATTGTTCACTACCTTTATATCACAGGTTTTAGACAATTTAAAATGGGGGGGTATGCCTCAGCTATGGCTTATATATTAGTAATTATCATTTTAATTATTACCTTGATTCAGCAAAGGGCCCTGAGGAGTGAATATTGATGAATATTAAAAAAACCGTATTATTAATTATTTCTTTTTGTTTGCTAATAATATTTCTTTTCCCTTTAGTAATAATGATTTATACATCCTTTATTCCCCCCCAGGGAAATATGACAAATATTGTAAAAGATTATTATTTAAATGACTTTGAAGCAGGTTATATGAGCGTTATAAAAAGAACTATTGCACCACTAGGAAATACCGATTATTTATTAGCAAAAGAGTCTCCTACCTCAACTCAATCTTTGAAAATCGAGTCGACAAGCGAAAGAAATCCTGGTATAAAAATGATAGGAGCTACCAGAGATTTACGAAAAAATAAAAACCTTGAACTTTTGGTTGAAGGTAGAAACTCCAGATATCAATAAAGGATATGTTAGATTTGAAGATGTTAATGGGTTATTTCAAGATATTCCTTTTACTTTAGAAAAAAATGGTCAATGGCAAGAAATAAAAATAGACAAAAAAAGAACTTGATCAGGATAAATTAAACTTAAAGTTTGTTACTGGAATCTCTGTCGTACTAAATAATGAAAAAGAAGTATCTAACGTTGCTTTTCTAATAGACGATATAAAGGTATATAATCAATATCCAACCTTGATGAATTATGTTATCGTATGGACAGAAGATATGTTTGGAAGGTATATCATCAATAGCGTTATTATTTCAGTCGTTGTAGTCCTTGCTAATCTCTTATTCTCTTCAATGGTTGCATATGCATTTGCAAGAAGAGAATTTAAAGGTAAAAACTTTTTATTTGGACTAATACTTGCTACAATGATGATTCCATTTCAAGTAACTACCATTCCTATTTTTATATTGATGAAAAACTTAAACTTTTTAGATACTTATTGGGCATTAATACTTCCTCAATTAGTAACACCTTTTGGTATTTTTATTTTAAAACAATACATCGAGCAACTTCCACTTGAGATTGAACAGGCAGCTGTAGTAGATGGAGCTGGACCATTTGCAGTCTTTTTTTAAGATAGTGATGCCGCTTTCTTCGCCAGCATTAGCTGTAATGGGAATAAACACGTTTATAACAACATGGAACGACCTTTTTATGCCTTTGATATTAACTTCTTCTCGTGAAATGAGAACGGCTCAAGTTGGTTTAGCATTATATCAACAATTAACGCAATTACAATGGCCCTACCTTATGTCTGCTACGACTATTGTTGGTTTACCAATAATGATAGCATTTTTAATTTTCCAAAAACAAATCATATCCGGTATTACTGCCGGAAGTGTGAAGGGGTAGGAAAAAAAATGAAAAAAAATATGGATTATTTTAATGGTGTTAGCAGTAAGTTTATTAAGCTTTTCTGAGAATCTTAGCAATACAAAGGAGAACATAACATTGGAAGACAAAGATTACAAAATCATTGCGTACTTGCCCTGTTGGGTGGGAAAAGATTGGACTGCGGAAGATATTCAAGGAGACAAGTTAACCCACTTATATTTAGCTTTTGCCCGAATTAACAACGAATTTAAAATATCAAACCACGATGTAAGAATACCTGGAGTCCCAGATACTGTATCTTCTCAAACTATTATTGATAGTATCTGGGAAGAGGTAAGAAGGGTACAGAAAAAGTATCCTGATTTAAAAATAATTGTTGCTGTTGGAGGTTGGGGAGCTGACGGATTTTCAGATATGGCGGCAACCAAAGCTACACGTGAAATTTTTGTTGACAGCGTCGTAGAATATCTAAAAAAAATATAATTTAGATGGCATAGATATTGATTGGGAATATCCTGTAGATGGTGGAGGAGGAACAATAGAAGCTCGAAAGGAAGATAAAGAAAATTTTACAGAAGTCATTAAACTACTTAGAAAAAAATTAGGAGAAGATAAGGAAATCTCGTTCTGTACCAATGTCTCTGGATGGTTTTTAGATGTAATAGAATGGGAAGAAGTTGTACCATTAGTAAATTCAATTAATGTTATGGGATATGATTATCAGGGACCATGGAGCGAAAATACTGCTCACCATTCAAATCTATATATAAACCCTCAAGATCCTGTCGCTCATTGGGGATTATCTTCTGACGCAGCAATTAAAAGATTTATTAATAGAGGTATACCTGCTGAAAAGTTAGTTTTGGGATTCCCAGCTTATGGAAGAGAATTCCACGGTGCACAACCCGGTGAAAATGGCGACGGATTATTTCAAAAATATCAAGATACTATATGGCCAGGTGGCTCCATTCCATACACTATCCTCAAACAATATTATGTAAATAAGAATAATTTCAAAAGATTCTGGGATGATGATGCAAAAGTTCCTTATTTATATGATGGAGAAACATTTATAACCTATGAAGACCCACAATCAGTAGCTGAAAAAGCTAGGTACGTTAAAGAAATGGATTTAGGTGGAATAATGTATTGGGAATACGTAGATGATATAGAAAACGATCTTTTAAACTCTGCTTATGAAACTCTGAAGAAGTAACATTTTCTTAATATTATATTATTCCTGCTTTTGGTTCCTTTTAAGGAAGCCAATTTTTTTATTTTAATGATTATTTTAATTAATAATTTATCTTTTATAATTTTGAAATAATGATATGGTAATATTGTGAAAAAAAATTAGCGCAGATTTTTTTACAAAAAGGAGAATATAATATGCCTGATATGCTTGTAAAACTTTACGAATTACCGTATGATAAAACACTTTTTGACAACCTTGAAAAAGAGAATATCTCTGTGAGAAGGGCTAAAGCACCTGAAAAAAAACTATGTTGTTGGATGGATTCAAGAAAAATTTGGAGATTATTGGGCAAGCGAAAGTGATATTGCATTTTCACGTTCACCTATAAGTTGTTTTATTGCCATAGATACAGCTAAAAATCAAATTGTAGGTTTTGCTTGTTATGATACTACTTGTAAAGATTTTTTTTGGGCCTATGGGGGGGTAGATGAAAATTACAGGGGGGGAAAAGACATAGGAAAAGCCCTTCTACTAATAAGCTTAAAAGGGATGTGGGATATTGGTTATGCATATGCAATAATTGGAAGTGCTGGACCAGTAAAATTTTATGAAAAGGTTGTAAATGCAATTCCCATAGAAAACTCAGTTCCTGGGATATATAAAGGTATTTTAAGAAAAATAATCCTTAAAGTTAAAAGTAGTATTTAAAACATTAAATTTTATTAAGTTGAGGGGTGCTAATCGATATGAAAACATTAAGAACAAAGATGCTCGTTTTGATTTTAGTACCAATTATAGCCCTATTAGTAATTCTAGCTTCGGTACTATACGTGCAGATCAACTCAGTTGTAAGTCAGGAAGTTACTAATTTAACCATTGAAATTGAAAAAAATAGGAACAAAAACTGTGGACGAATGGCTTAAAGGATTGTTAAAAGAGGTTCAACTTTTGGCAGACACAAATGCAGTAAAAACAGCTTTTCAAACCAAAGACTGGACTTCATTAATGGAAGAATACCTTCCACCCAGACTCAAAGAAAGGCCAGATTATGAAATGTTTTTTTTATTGCCTACTCAGATGGAACCAGTCCCAATACCCTTGGGTCTGTTTCAAATTTAGCAGACAGACAATATTTCATAGATATCATGAAAATAACAAAAAGTATTCTATAAGTGATGTCTTAGTCTCAAAAGCTTCAGGGAAGAACGTTTTTGTGATTACTGTTCCAGTAAAAGATAATAATAAGAATATCGGTGTCTTTGGAGCTACGGTACTTCTTGATACACTAACAAACTTTGTTTCAGATATAGATATTGGAAAATCTGGATATGCCTTTATTGTAGATTCAACAGGTATGGTTATAGCTCATCCGGATAAATCCATTGTAATGAATTTAAATCTCCTTCAATCATCAAAAGACAACTATCAAGATCTTGACAAAATAGGTAAAAAAAATGATATCTAAAGAATCAGGTTATGGACAATATAAAGAACCTACAGGAGAAATTAAAAATGTATTCTTTTCACCTATACCCTCAACAACAGGATGGTCCTTTGCAGCAATTATTGCTGAAAAAGATTTAAAATCTTCAGTTAACAAATTATTAGGACAAATTCTTATAGTAATCGCTATAATAATTGCTTTTGCTATTGGAATTATATTTTTCCTGAGTATAAGTATTTCAAAACCAATCAGTCAACTGGCTCAATCTGCACAAGAGTTTGGCCAAGGAGATTTAACTGTTAAGTTTGAGGCAAAAGGAAAAGATGAAGTAGTAACTATGGCTAAAGCCTTACAACAAATGGGAGATAATTTAAGAAACTCATTTACCCAGATAGTTAGTTACTCAGAACAAGTAGATACAACTGCTCAAGAATTGGCAAGTTCTGCAGAAGAAATGAGCGCTACTAGCGAAGAACTCTCTGCACAGATGGAAAATGTAAATAAAAACGTTCAAAACGTTTCTGCTTCTATAGAAGAAGCTACATCTGGCATACAAGAAGTGGCATCCAGTGCGCAAAATGTTTCAAGATCTGCTCAAGAACTAACCGAAAAAGCAAGTCGTGTAAAAGAAGCTGCGGATCGGGGGGGTAACTTGGCTGTTAACAATATTGTTAATATGATCGAACAAACCAAGGCAAGCGCAGGAAAAACTGAAAAGGTTGTTCTTGAATTATCAAATAACGCTAAAAATATCTGGTCTATTGTTGAAACAATTAACTCAATTGCAGAACAAACAAATCTATTAGCTCTAAATGCAGCAATTGAGGCTGCAAGAGCTGGAGAAGCTGGAAAGGGATTTGCAGTTGTCGCTGATGAAATAAGAAAACTTGCAGAAGATAGCAAAAAGGCCACAGATAAAATTGCTTCCATATTAAATCAAGTACAAAGCGGTACAGAAAAAGCCAGATCAGAAACGATTGATGCATCTAAACAAGTAGAAAAAAAACTGTTGAACAGTCGTCTATTATCAAAAACGAAATATTTAATATATTAAAAGAAGTAAATGAAATAAGCAGTATGATTGAAAGTTTGGCAGCTGGTTCTGAAGAAATGAGTGCTGCAGCAGAAGAAATGAGTAGTGCTATGGATTCAGCAGCCAAATCTGTAACAGAAATAGCTCAACAGGTAGAAGAGATGACCTCAGCGGTTAGACAACAAGCTAATGCGACATTGCAAGTAAGTAGTGCAAGCGAAGAACTTTCTCAGATTGCAGATAAATTAGTTCATCAAGTGAAAAAGTTTAAAATATAATTAGTTTCAAATCTAAAAAGCAGGCGTTACGCCTGCTTTTTTTAATTATTACTAAAATAGTAAATATTAACAAATATCATCAATTTAACAACAATTATATGTTAAAATATACTCAAGATACCTTAATTTAGTTATTATTATGAAATGGGGGGGAGAAAAAAATGAAAAATAACATTTGTCTAGTAGCAGATTCTGGTGGATACCTTCCAAAAGAAATATTAACGAAATATGATATTTCTATTGTACCTTTTATATAACCCTAGATGGTAAAAATATCTAGTTCAAGGAAAAGACATAACCGATGAAGAACTTTACAAAAAAATGCATTCAGACCCTAACTTATTGCCAAAAACTTCTGCACCAAATCCAGAAGATTGGTATAATGTTCTTTCTGAAAAAGTCAAAAAAAGGATACAATAATATCTTAATAACCACAATGTCAAGTGATTTATCAGCAAGCTTTAACAACGCTAATCTAGCAAAAGATTTATTCTTAAAAGATTATCCAAATTGCAACGTTAAACTTTTTGATACAAGGACGTGTACCTGTGGTCAATCTGCAATGGAAATAAAGTTGGCACAGCTTATTGAAAAAGGTAAGCACACACTTGAACAACTATACGATACCGCAAAAGATCTTATTTCTAAACACATACATTATTCAGTGTAAAAACGTTAAAATATATGGAAGCAGGAGGAAGAATTGGTGAAGCGGCAAAGTTTCTAGGTATACTGCTAAAAATTAATCCTATAAGTGAATTCGTAAATGGGGGGGTAGTTAAACCCATTAAAATATCTCGTACACGAAAAAAAGCTTTGGATTCTATGGTAGACATTGCCGTTGAAAGGATCAAAGATCCAACAAAGACAATTATTTGCACACGAAGTGCTTTATTTGAAGAAGATCAAGAATACCTTATCACAAAATTAAAAGAAAAGTTAAATTACAAAGGTAAAATATATTCTGGAGTTCTAGAGTCTGTAATTGGCGCTCATTCGGGTCCAGGAGCTATTGGTATTGGGTTTGTAACAGAATAAAATAAACATTAAATCTTAATTTGAGATTTTGAATTTATAACAGGTTCAGAGCGGAGCCCTTCCCGCTACCTTGGTACAAGTACCAAAAAGTTGTAATTGTTAATTACTGTTTTTGAATTTATAACGGGTTCAGGGCGGAGCCCTTCCCGCTACCTTGGTACAAGTACCAAAAAAAGTTAAAAAAAATCAAGATTTTCTGAAAATATCAATTCTAAAACATACATATAATAAGAATATGAAATTTTTAAAGTGAGTAAATACTTTATTATGAAAGGAGGAAGGTGTTTAAAAACACCGTCTTTTTGAATATACTGGAATTTAAAGAAGAAGTAGAAAAGAAATTACAAGAATTAGAAATTAAATTAAGTGATCCGAATATAACTAGCGATCTAGAAAAACTTAAAGAGCTAGGTCAAGAACACGCTAGATTTTCTGAATTAAATGAACTGTTTAACAATTATGAATCTACCCTCGAAGATATAGATGCGCTACATGAAATGTATAATGCTGGAGATGTGCCAGAAGAAGAATATTTATCTCTTTTAAATGAGTTAGAAACAAAAAAAAGAAACGCTTGAAAAGAATATTACTGAACGATTAGTACCTCCTGATGAATACGATGAGAGAAATATTATAATGGAGATACGTGCTGGAACTGGAGGAGATGAGGCTGCACTTTTTGCTGCTGATCTAATGAGAATGTATTTAAGATATGCAGAAAGAAAAAAATTGGAAACATGAGATATTGGATATTAACGAAAATGAACTCGGAGGAATAAAAACTGCAATCTTAAGAATCAATGGAAAGGGTGTATATAGAAGATTAAAATACGAAAGCGGTGTTCATAGAGTACAAAGAGTTCCGCAAACTGAAGCTTCAGGAAGAATACATACCTCTACAGCTACAGTTGCTGTGCTTCCTGAACCAACAGACATAGATGTTCACATAAGTGAGGATGAACTTAAGATAGATACATATAGAGCAAGCGGCGCAGGCGGACAACATGTAAACAAAACTGACTCTGCGGTTAGAATAACTCATCTTCCAACAGGAATAGTCGTTACCTGCCAAAAAGAAAGATCTCAACATCAGAATAAAGAAAAAGCCTTAAACATTTTAAAGGCAAAATTATTTGAAATTAAACTTCAAGAGCAACAATCGAAAATAATTAAAGAAAGAAAATCTCAAATTGGCACTGCAGAAAGAAGTGAAAAGATTAGAACATATAATTTTCCACAAAACAGGGTAACAGATCATAGGATACAATATACTACTTATAGAATAAATGAGATACTAGATGGAGATTTAGATGAAATCATCGATAAACTTATAGAATACGATCTAAAAGAAAAAAAATTGAAACTCTTACAATATAAAATATGAAATAAGAGGTGGTCTAATGATTAAGATAACCTTTCCGGATGGTTCGACGAAAGAATATGAAGAGGGTGTTTCACCGGCTGATATTGCAAAAGATATATCCCAAAGATTATACAAGAATTCCATTGCCGCAGAAGTTAACGGACAACTGGTTGACTTAAACTATTCCATAACTCAAGATGCTACAGTCAAATTAATTACGCTAGAGGACGATAAAGCTCCTAATATTTATAGACATACCATGTCGCATATTATGGCGCAAGCTGTTATTCATGTTTTTGGTAAAGAAAAAGTTAAGCTTGCTATAGGCCCTGTCATAGAAGATGGTTTTTACTATGATTTGATATAGAAGGATACAACATATCAGAAGAAGATTTCCCAAAAATCGAAGAAGAAATGAAAAAAAATAATTGATCAAGATATAACAATAATCAGAAAAGAAATATCAAAAGCTCAAGCTAAAGAAATATTTAAAGATCAACCATATAAGCTTGAGCTACTAGATGATATAGACGATGATGAAGTATCGGTATATATTCAAGGTGATTTTATAGATTTGTGTAGAGGACCACATCTCCCTTCTACTGGATATGTTAAACATTTTAAACTGTTATCAGTTTCGGGGGGGCTTACTGGCGTGGTGATGAAAAAAAATAAAATGTTACAACGAATATATGGAACTGCTTTTGCAAAAAAAGAAAGATCTCGATGATTATCTAAATATGTTAGAAGAGGCTAAAAGACGAGATCATAGAAAATTAGGACCTCAACTAAATCTATTTATGCTCCAACCAGAAATGGCTCCAGGGATGCCCTTTATCTTGCCAAATGGGAAAATTATTCTAAATGAATTAATGAATTACTCAAGACAAGTTCACAAACGGTACGGTTACAGTGAAGTAGAAACTCCACAAATCATGAATATAAAACTTTGGCATCAGTCTGGACACTGGGATCATTACAAAGAAAATATGTTTTTCACTGAAAAAGAGGACATGCCCATGGCGGTAAAACCCATGAACTGTCCAGGACACATATTAATCTATAAAAACAGTTTTGTAAGTTATAAAGATTTACCTATAAGAATGTTTGAATTTGGGAAAGTACATCGTTATGAAAGAAGCGGTACACTTCATGGACTTTTTAGAGTAAGAGCTTTTACTCAAGACGACGCACACATCTTTTGCACTAAATCTCAAATGGAACAAGAAATAATAAAAGTAATCGAATTGACTAATGAAATATATTCAACGTTTGGATTCAATTATGAGGCAATATTAAGTACTATGCCGATGATCATATGGGAGACATTGAAGCATGGGAGAGAGCTACTCAAGCACTAAAATTAGCCTTAGAAAAGTCACAGATAAAATATAAAATTGCCGAAGGTGATGGCGCTTTTTATGGACCTAAGATTGATTTTCATGTAACAGATTCTATAGGAAGAAAATGGCAATGTACTACCATACAGCTAGATTTCCAGATGCCTGAAAGATTTGAAATGGTATATGCGAATGAAAAGGTGAATATGAAAGACCTGTAATGATTCACAGAGCAATATTCGGATCGCTTGAAAGATTTTTTTGGGATTCTAATAGAAAACTTTGCAGGAGAATTCCCAACTTGGCTTGCTCCTATACAGGTATCAGTTGTTCCGGTTTCAGAAAAATTCAACGAAAAGGCTAAAGAATTTGCAAGACAACTCGAAAAAGAAAACATTAGAACATTTGTCAATGATTCTGACTCCACAGTAAGTTATAAAATAAGGAATGAACAAATGAAAAAAATCCCATATATGATCGTTTTGGTGAGAAAGAAATGAATTCTAATACGATTAATGTCCGAACAATTAAAGGAAATACTGCAGAAAATATTTCAAGAGATCTTTTCATCAATAAAATTAAAGAAGAAATATCAAGTAGAAGTTTAAATTTAAGTTTTTAAATAGAGAAACAATAAATGGAGCTGGTCTAACTAGCTCCATTTATTGTTTTATTCATCCGCAGAATCATTTTTTTTCAAAACGTCTTCATATTTACTGATAAAAGTTTCCAACACTTTTATTTCTTGCTTTACACTCTCAACTGCGTATTTTAAATACTCTAAACCCAAAGGTGTTATTGTATATACTTTCACAGGAGGACTCTTTGAAGTATCCCACTTAGGTATTATATATCCATAACTTTCTAATTCTGAAAGAATCCTATAGATTCTTCCCATTTGACCAGTTCCTTCTATTTTTCAATTCCCATTTCATCCAACTTCGTTGCAATGTCATAACCATAAGTAGGTTCTTCTGCAATGATGAGAAGTATATAATTAGCTAAAACCGGCCTTTACCTCTGCCTCTACCACCTTTTCCACGTCCACCTCTATGATTTGCGCACATTTGATAAACTCCTTATTCGTGACAACATTTTGAATCTTCTGTATAATCTTGATCTTTCAGTTCATTAGATTTAGCCATTTGAATTATTTTCTTTAAATTCCCCTCCACACCTCTTATTACCTTAATATTGTATTCCTCAAAAAAAATTCAAAGCTTTCTTTCCGATATTTCTCACCACAATTAAATCAATGCTTTTATCGTGCAAGTATCTTGGAATATCTCCAAGAGAATGATCTTCAAATGGATTTTCTTCTATCTCAAATGTGTGAGTCTTATCATCTTTTAACTCTACAAATGCAAAATAAGGAGCACGACCAAAATGTTCACTGATCCTTGATTCTTCTTTGTTGTTTTCTATTACGGGAATAGCTATTTTCATTTTATCTCCTCCTACTTTTTTTTAAAATTCTTGCAGTTTTTTTTGATTTCAAAAAAATCAATATTTTCTTTTACATTTCCAGCCGATGCTATATAAGCTTTTATGTTTCCAACTTTTAAAGCTTGTAGAGCGTTTTGACCTATATTTTTTTTGAAATTACAGCTTCTACATTTCTTACAGATAATTCGTTAACTATTTTTGTTCCTGCTCCATGCTCTTGCTGCATTTCATGAGAAATAAATTCATAAGAATCATCATTGGTATTATAAATTAAGAAATAAGCCGTCCGAGCAAATCTTTCACTAATTTTGGAATTCAAAGAATCCATTTCTGTAGGTATCGCTACTATCATATTCCGCCTCCTAACTTCGTTTGTTACTAAATTTAAAAACTCCTGACCACTTTTAATCCTCTGGGAAAGTTTTGATAAAACTGTCTTGCAGTTTTAGATATTTTTGAAATATCTCAATTTCTAAAGTTTTTATCGCTTGTTTTAAAAGAATTTATCTAGAATTCTCAAATAAATATCTTTTATAGCTTTTGCTGCTATTGAATTTTCATACAAAATTATAGGTTTAGCTTCTTTTGTTGCCACATTTACCATTTCATCAAACGGGATTTTTCCTAAAAGGTCTATATTTTCAGAAAAACACCACTCCTCTAACTTAGCTGATTCGTTTAAATCAAATTTATTTATAACTACAGCGAATTTAACCCTCATTTTTTTTCAATGTGTCAACCATTCTTTTGAGGTCATGAAATCCTGAAAGAGTAGGTTCTGTAACCACAACTGCTAAATTTACTCCCGCAACAGATGAAGTTGCAGGACAACCAATTCCAGGAGCTCCGTCTATTATGATAACATCTTTTTTTTGGATTTTTCCGCTTCTGAATAGGATTTTTTTTCTAACTTCTGCTACTAATCCTCCTGAAGTTTCTTCGCCTGGTTTTAAATCACCATGAACTAAAATTCCTCTTGAACATCGTGATTTATAATAATTACCAGCAAGATTTTCTATTAGGTTAATTGCTTCTTCAGGGCAGGTAAGTACACAAAGTTTACATCCTTCGCATGCGTATTCGTTGATGACGTATTTACCCTCTTTGAAATCAATTGCTTCAAACCTGCATTTATCCTTGCATATGCCACAATTAGTACATTTCTGGTAGTTTATTTTTGCTTTCTTACCTCCATAATATTTATAGCTTTCTATTATTTCTAAAGGAGATAACAACAGATGTAAATTGGAGGCATCAACATCACAGTCACTCATAACAGGATTTTCAAACAGATAACATAAAGAGGCTGATAAAATTGTTTTCCCTGTTCCGCCTTTTCCACTGACAACAGCTATTTGTTTCACTTTAGCACCTCTATTATATTTTCAAACAAAACTTCGAAATTCTTGTAGAGCTCTTCAGATTTGTCTACAATTAAGAACCCTTGTGAGTACCATTTGGCTATATTTTTATCGAACTCAATTTTCATAAGTAAAGAGATATCTTCCGATTTAATATATTCTTCTAACTCAAAAAAAGGAAGGATCATAACGATTAATTACAACCCCCCCAAATGCGATTCCCATTTCTCTTACCAAAGATACAGCCAATTTTAAGTCATGTAAACCAAAAGGCGAAGATTCGGTTACCAAAATTGCAAAATCTACGTTTTGCAAAACTTCCACAACTGGGCACGAGGTTCCAGGAGGGGGGGCATCAATTATCGTTACGTCATAATCATTAGAAATGTATTTTTTTTCAGTTCTCTAACGATTCTTACGCCTGAAGGTTCTCCTATATTCATAAGTCCCATACCAAAATCAAAAAAAATTGGATGTTCCAAATTTAATTTGTCCAATGCTTTTTGATACTTCATCAATTGCGTTTAGCACACAAATTTCAGAACAAACTCCACAACCATGGCACAAATGTTGAAAAACAAAAACACCTTTCTCAAAAACGTTTATAGCACCAAATTGACATTCTTTTGCACATAAACCACACAAAGTACAAGTCTCTTTATTTACTTTGGGAATAAATATATTCACAGACTTTTCTTTTTCGAATGTAATGTTATAAAATAAGTGATCATTCGGCTCTTCAACATCTGCATCTAAGAGCAAAACTTTTCTATTTTTTTTGAAAGAACTTTAGCTAAATTTGTAGATATTGTAGTTTTGCCAGTTCCGCCCTTGCCGCTTAAAACTGCTATCTTCAACGACAAATTAATCTCTCCTTCAAACGTTGAATTGTAAAAGCTTGCACAACTCATTTTTATTCAAAAAAAATGAGTTGTGCTAAGATGATAAACTTATTCTTCTTTTTTTCTCAGTAACTTCGATCTCTTTTAATATCTTTTCTATATAGTTTAGTTCGTCTTTTAAATACTCCCTCTGTTCTTCTAAAAAAAGCTTTATCTTCTCTTAACGAAGAAACTTGAGGATAATAATATCCTCCTTTCCATCTGCCATGTGCTCCTAAGCCATAACCAAAACCTCTACCATAACCACGGCCTCTTCCATATCCTCTTGCGCATCTGCCTAAACCTCTACCTGTCATAGGACCCAATCCCCAGGGACCTGTTCTATCTAGATTTGGCATGATATTACCTCCTTTCATATATATGCTTATTTCATATATATTATACAACAAAAACCTTCACTTGTCAAATAATCATGTCTGATGAAGATTTAAAGCTGTTGAAAGAATATTATTTTCCTAAATCTATTGAGAACTGGTCATTAGAAGTTTTCCTTTTGCCATCACTTTTTCAATATTCAAAGTGCCTTTTTGTAATAATAACAAATCTGCATCGAAGCCTTCTTTTATTTACCCTTTGTTTTCCACTTTAAGTAAATTAGCAGGATTAGAAGTAATAACTTTTAAAGCCTCTTCTAACGGGTATCTTCTTGAATCACGCAATCTTTTACCTCTTTAAATAGCGTACATACATCTGCTACGTCCAATTTTAAGAAATTACCTTTTTCATCAAACATAGATTCTTTGCCTTTGTTCATATGAGTTGGCAAGAACTGTGCAATTGGCAAATCTGATTTCTTAACTACTTCTATTAAGGGGGGCCTACAAAATTTTTGCCTCTTCCAACATGAACATTGACAATACCTGCCTTTTTCGACAAAATACCTCCAACTCTTGCATCCGAAGTTAATCTTGTCAACTCTTCTATCGTAGGTTGAGAACCTCGATGATCTGAAATAGCTATTTCTCCAACACCTATAATTTCTTCAATATAAACTACATCGTCTATAATTCTTTTGGTAAAAGTCTTCAAAGGTAAATGATAAGAACCAGTATATGCAAAACAACTAACGCCTTCTGCATTTAATGATTTAGCCTTAGCTATCAAGTTTTCCATAATCTTGTTGCCTTATCAGTTCCTAATACAACTACCAACGAAGAACTTTTTTTCAAATATACCTGTGGATAAATTTGGTATATATACTATAAGAGGTCCAAGGCAGATAGGTAAAACTACTTTTATTAAATTATTTATTAGGAAGTTAATCGAAGATGATATTAATACCTTACGTATATTATTTTTTTTACATGTGATATGATCAAAGATAACTCAGAGTTGGTAGACATAATAAAAATTTATTTACAATCGTTCAATATTTCAAAAAAAACGAAAGAACTTACATATTTATAGACGAAATAACAATGGTTAATAATTGGCAGAGTGCAATAAAGTATTTGGTAGATATAGGCTTAATAGTTAATGCAGTGGTTATCTTAACAGGTTCATCTGCTTATGACTTGAAAGTATCAAGTGAAAGAACGCCAGGAAGAAGAGGCGAGGGTAAAGATCTGTTGTTTTTACCTTTAACGTTCAACGAATATCTCAAAGCAATAGGAATAGAGATAGATCCATTAAATATAAGACAAATTTTATTACTTGGTGAAGAAGATCTCAAAAGATTAAATTTTAAATATTCTTTTTTTACAAGAATATTTTTTTAAAATATATTAATTCTGGAGGGTTTCCGAAAGTAATAAATGAGTATATGAACGAAAATAAAATTACAGAACAAACTAAAAACATATATCGTGATTTTATTCTTGGCGATGCTGAAAAATATATGAATTCAAGAGGAACTATAATTGAAATATTTAAAAAAACTTCCTGAAATAATTGGGCAGAGATTTTCCTGGCATTCAATCTTAAACGATTTAGGTAAATCGATAAAATCTGTTGACACAATTCAAAAATATTTTGAATATTTAGCATATAGTTTTATTATCTCAACAGTATATTCCATAGATCCTTCAACAAAAACTATCAAGTTTAAAAAGGCCTTGAATCAAACCCACCCTTTTCTTTATGGGAATCTGAATTCAAGAGATTCCTAAATTTTTCTGTATAACATTCTTCATTATAAGTTGTGTTTGTCTTCATCAAATCTTATATCTCTTTAATAATTACAGCACCAATCTTCACCCCCCCAATCTTCTCCCATACCTTTCCACTTCCTATAGAAATTTCTATTGACCCACTTTAAAAATTTAAAAAACTCATATTCTATACAATTCGATGTTTTTATTATAGCATTATTTTTGAAATTTCTTTTTTTAGATGATTTAAACAGTAAAAAAAACATTTTTCAATTATGGAAGAATTATAAAAACATTTTGTTTTTTTTATTCTTTTGGTGTAAAATGATATTAGTACCGTTAACGTTACCAGAATTAAATAGCCAACATAGAGTGTATAATTGTATTTTGGTATAAGAAATTTATGATCATTAAGTAAAAGGTGGTGATTAAGTTAGCACAATCAAAGTTTGTTACAATAAAAGATATTGCTGAAAAAGCCGGGGGGGTATCGGTAAACACAGTATCTAGAGCATTAAATAATAAACCTGATATCAACCCAAAAACAAAAGAAAAAAATAGAAAAGATCGCAGAAGAACTTGGCTACGTAAAAAACTCATATGCCACGATGTTAAAATCTCAAATAAGTAACACCATTGGAGTTATAGTTCCAGACAGTTCTAACCCTTTTTTTTCTCTGAAGTGTTTAAAGGTATTGATAAAGCAGCAAAAGAAAAAGACTATCAAATAATAATGATGAACTCTGAAGGTATATATGAAAACGAAGAAAATTCATTCGGACACTCCTTGAACGTAGAGTGGATGGTATCCTTTTATTTCCAATGCAAAAAAAAGTTATGAAGATATAAAAGACCTGATAAAAGAAAGGTTCCCTATAATATTAGTTGGTAGGGAATATGACGGCTGGGATGTTGACCAAATATTTAGTGATGAGATAAAAGGTGGTTACATAGCCACAAAGTATTTAATACAAAAAGGCTGTAAAAAGATAAAGATGATAACTGATGAATTATATAATTCTGCTTCATTTGGTAGAATACAAGGTTTTAAAAAAAGCACTTACCGAAAGGGGATTAAAAGTGCAAGACGAAGATATAAAATTTGCGATAAAATACATGAAGGTTACCATATTCAAGCAGGTTATGATGAGACAATAAAAATGCTCAAACAAAAGATAAATTCGATGGCATATTTTGCTATAATGACCTAATAGCCTATGGTGCTATAAAAGCATTAAAAGAACATAAAATCAAAATACCAAATGACGTTAGAATAGTAGGCTATGATGATATTACCTTTTCAAAATTAATTGAACCTGAATTAACAACTGTTAGAGTTAACAAAACAGAAATGGGTTATGAAGCATTTAATATGATATACAAAAGAATAAAAGCTAAAAGAATGGACAATTCTTTTGTCAAAAAGATTTTGGATGTCGAACTTATTGTTAGAGAATCTGCTTAAGGAGGGGGGGTGAATATGGCAGAATTACGATGGAATCCATTATTAAAAACATGGACAATGGTTGCAGATAATAGACAAAACAGACCCCCCCATCTTCCAGAGGATTGGTGTCCTTTTTGTCCTGGACCAAGAAAAAAAGTTCCTGAACACTACGATGTTTATGCTTATGACAATGACTTTCCTGCTTTAAAATTAGACCCTGATGAACCAAATGTTACCGGTTCAGAGTTGTATAAAGTTGAAAAAAAACTATGGAAAATGTGAGGTTATCTTATACTCTCCTGATCACAATACAACGTTACCTCAATTATCAATTGAACATATATATAAACTTGTTAATCTTTGGGTTGAGAGATTCAATGAATTATCAAAAGACAAAAAGATTAAATACATTTTTCCATTTGAAAACAGAGGAAAAGAAGTTGGAGTAACAATGCTTCACCCACATGGTCAGCTATATGCATATTCCTGGCTTCCATTGAAAATTAAGGTAGAACTGGATAGTTGTAAAGAATATTATCAAGAAAAAGGAAAATGCCTTATCTGTGAGATGAATAAAGAGGAAAAAGATTTCAAAAAGCGTATGCTTTTTGAAAATGACTCTTTCCTTGTCTATCTCCCTTTTTTTTACTGACTATCCCTATGGTGCTTTTATTGTAAGTAAGTCTCACAAAGGAAATCTATCAGAATTCACAGATAAAGAAAAATGGGATTTAGCTGAGGCATTAAAACTATTAACTGGCGGATTTGACACCCTTTTTGATAAACCATTTCCATATATGATGAATCTACATCAAACACCTGTAAATGTTGAAGAGTATAAAGATTCTAATAAATATTATCATTTTCATATTGAATTTTATCCTCCTCTTCGAGATAAAGACAAAATAAAATGGTATGCCTCAAGTGAAATGGGGGGGCGTGGGCAGCTGCTAATACCTTGGCTGTTGAAGAAACGGCGGTAACTTTAAGAAATGCCATAGAAAAATTTAAAAAAAAGAGGTTGAAGCAATGGATTTACTATCTATATTTCATAATATTTATGGAAAAAGTGAAAAACAATCCTTCAATTTTTTTTCTCCTGGAAGAATTAATTTAATAGGAGAACACATTGATTATAATGGTGGATACGTTCTACCGGGAGCTATTAATCTTGGAATATATGGAGTAATGTCACCTAGAAACGATACAAAGATATATTTGAAATCTATGGACTTTCCAAATGAAGTAGAAGTAGATTTAAACAAAGCTATAGAATATAAAATTGAAGATGGATGGGGGGGAAATTATGCAAAAGGCATAATAAAGTATTTGTTAGAAGATGGCTATTCGCTAAAAGGCTGTAATATCTTAATAAAAGGGGGGGATCTTCCAAATGGAGCTGGACTTTCATCTTCAGCAGCTTTGGAAGTTTTGATTGGATATATGTTGCTATTTCTAATTCAAAAACCTGAAGAAATAGATAAAAAAATACCTTGCATTATTAGGACAAAGAGTCGAAAATAAATTCATTGGGGGGGTAAACTCTGGTATAATGGATCAATTCACCGTTGCTAATGCCAAGAAAGACCATGCATTATTACTAAATACTCAACATCTCTCAAGTGAATATATTCCATGTTACTTAAACGGCTATTCTTTAGTTATAATGAATACCAACAAAAGAAGAGAGCTAGCCTCTTCTAATTACAATCAAAGAAGACAAGAATGTGAAAATGCGTTAGAAACTATAAAAAAAAGCAAAAAAAAGCTGCCTTAAATAATCTTTGTGAATGTACTCTAGATGATTTAAAATACATAAAAATGAAGTTGAATATAAACGTGCAAGACATGTAATAACAGAAAATCAAAGAGTTATTAAGGCTGCAAATTTACTAAAAAAAATAACGATTTAAAAGGCTTTGGAGAATTATTAGTCCAATCTCATAATTCTCTAAAACACGACTATGAAGTAACAGGGTTTGAATTAGATACAATAGTAGAAGAGGCTTTAAAGATCCCTAATTGCCTTGGTGCCAGAATGACAGGAGCAGGTTTGGGGGGGATGCGCTATAGCGTTGGTTGAAGAAAATATCGTAGATTCCTTCATAAAAAGCGTATCAAAAAAAACTACCATCAAAAAAAACAAAATTAACCCCAGAATTTTATATTACCACACTCGAAGATGGAGTTAGACAAATTTAACGTATAATAGTAAACTCACACTTTAATAAGTATGAATTATTTGTTGTAAAAGATAACCCCTTGTTAACAAGGGGGGGTTATTTATTTACAAATTTTTCAAGAAAAAGAGAAAAATGCAGATATTTTCGAATAAACCTTTTATTTACTTATAATATCTCATAAACAACTAACAACGGGTTTACTTTTATGTAAACATCGATATAATTGTATTGGTATCGTTAACGGTATCGATAAATATTAAATTCTACACTTTCTTGCATTTCTTACTCTTTTAAAATTGTCATATATATTTAAAAATCAAGGAGGAATAAAATGAAGAACTTACGTATATCATTTATTTTATTTCTTTTTATAGGAGGTACTTTTTTTTAACTATGTTTTCTTCTTCTTACTCGAAAAAAAATCACAAGGAAACTTTATAAAAGGTGCGGATATTTCTACATTATATGAAATAGAATCTCACGGTGGTAAATATTTCCAAAATGGTTTAGAAAGAGACCTTCTAGATATTTTACAAGAAAATGGTTTTAATTGGATTAGATTAAGACTTTGGGTAGACCCAGATAATTATGGTGGGGGGGAATTGTGATTTATCAAGAACTATTGCTATAGCAAAAAGAGCCAAAGAACATGGATTTAAGTTTCTACTTGACTTTCACTACAGTGATTGGTGGGCTGATCCAGGAAAACAAGAAATACCTCAAGCTTGGAAAAATCTATCTTTTGATGAATTAAAAGAGGCAGTTTATGAATATACAAAAATGTAATAACGACTTTAAAGAATGAAAAAGCCCTTCCTGATATGGTACAGATTGGAAATGAAATAAGAAGCGGTATTCTGTGGCCTTATGGAAAAACTTGGGCTGAAGCTAGCGAAGAAGTAGGAGGATTTGAGGGTCTAGCTGAATTGTTGAATGCAGGAATCCAAGGAGTTAGAGACAGCCTTTCTGAAGATGAAGAAGTTCTTATTATGCTTCATACAGACCAGGGTGGAGATAATGGAGCAACAAGATGGCTCTTTGATGGCATAGTTGAACAAGGTGTAGAATTCGATATTATTGGCCTTTCGTATTATCCATACTGGCATGGAACTATAGACGATCTAAAGTACAATATGAACGATATCTCTCAAAGATACAATAAAGACGTTGTGATAGCAGAATTTGCTTATGCTTGGACTCTAGAAAATGGTGACGATCACCCTAATATTTTGGAGAGGTGCAAGCCAAAACAGCAGGATTCCCTGCGACTATTGAAGGACAGAAACAAGCAATTGGCGCTGTGATGAAAGCAGTGAATCAAGTTCCAAACAGTAGAGGACTCGGGGGGGTCTTTTATTGGGAACCTGCCTGGATTCCCGTAAAAGGGGGGGTGGTCTGGAAAACGGGAGAAGGTAATGCATGGGATAATCAAACATTGTTTGATTTTGAAGGAAACGCCCTTGAATCTTTAAGATATTTTGGTATGTGGGAAGAGTAAAAGTTTAGTTGATCACTATTTTATATTTAGATGCATACAAAAGCGGCAGACATACCTAACTTAGTTAGAATATAGTACCTTAATATAATTTAGTATAAGGAGGATGTAAGATGAAAAGAAGTTCATTATTATATTACTATTGGTTTTATCTATAACCTCGTTATTTTCAGTAACCTTAACAGTGTGGAGTTCAGAAAAGCAACAAGATTTTATTAGAAAGATTGGTCAAGAGTTTACTCGAGACACAGGTGTTACAGTTGAAGTTCAACAGATTACTTTTGGAGATATTAAAACAAAATATCTTACTGCTGCTCAAGCAGGTGAAGGGCCAGATATAATAATCGGTGCGCAAGATTGGTTAGGAGAACTTGTTGTTAATGGCTTGTTAGAACCCATTCCAAAATCTGCCATTGAGCTAGATAAATTTGCTGATTCTGGAATAGAAGCTTTTACTTATGAAGGAGTCCTATATGGAGTCCCTTATGCACTAGAGAGTCAAGCACTTTTTTTTATAACAGAGATTATATAAACGATAATGAAGTTCCTACAAATATTGATGAATTAAAAAAAGTTGGCAAAACAATTTACTACCCCTGATACAGCAGGCTTTTTATTTTCCGCAGGAGAACTATATTATTCTTATTCATTCATTTCGGCGTTAGGAGGATATGTATTTAAGCATGATCCTAGAACTGGTTATGATGTTTCAGATATTGGATTGAACAATGAAGGAGCTATTAAAGCGGTTTATTTAATTAAAAGCTTCTTTGATGAAGGCATTCTTCCTTACGGTGTTGACTATAACATTGTAGACTCTATGTTTTTGGATGGTTTGGCTGCAATGGTAATTAATGGTCCTTGGGCAGTAAAATCTTATCTTGATGCTGGTATAGATTTTGGAGTTGTTCCGTTAACAAGAATAGAGGTAGAACCTGGTAAAACAATGAAACCTTTTGTAGGAGTTCAAGGGTTGATGATTAATTCTAGATCTTCTAACAAAGCATTTGCAATGGAGTTTGTGATTAATTACTTAGCTACAGCTGAAGGTATTTATGAATTCTATATAGCAGATCCAAGATTGCCATCAAGAAATGACGTTGTCCAAATAATTGAAGAACAAGGTGGGCCCGTACCTGCTGAGATAGTTGCAGCATTTACAGAAAGTGCAGCGGGTGGAGAACCTATGCCAAATATTCCTGAAATGGCTGTAGTATGGTCACCAATGGATGATGCCTTGAGTAACATAATTAATGGTGTTCAAACACCTGAAGAAGCTTTGAATGATGCTGTATCCAAAATAAAAGCAGGTTTGAAATAAAAATCTAAATAAGACTTTTTATATAAATTCTTTTAATATATTTCAAGTGTAATATACGAAAGCGTCCTCATTTGATTTGTTCAACATTTTATAATAAATTTAAGTTATGAAGCAAAGTGATGGCGTAAAATTTTATAGTAAGAAACAATTTAAATAAATATTTTTAGGAGGATGTTAAGTGAAAAACAAATACGACCCAATTAGTAAGAAGGTACCTCATTTTTTTGCACGGAGCAGATTATAATCCTGATCAGTGGCTCAAGTATCCTGAGATTCTTGAAGAAGACATAAGACTTATGAAACTTGCTAACTGTAACGTTATGTCTGTTGGAATTTTTGCGTGGAGCACCCTTGAACCTGAAGAAGGAAAGTTTAATTTTGAATGGTTGGACGAAGTTATTGATCGATTGTATAAGAATGGGATTTACACTATTCTCGCAACGCCTAGCGGCGCTAGGCCTGCCTGGATGGCTCAAAAATACCCTGAAGTATTAAGAGTGGGACCAAATAGAGTAAGAAACTTATTTGGAGAGAGGCATAATCATTGTTATACTTCTCCTATTTACCGAGAAAAAGTTAGAATAATGAACACGAATCTTGCTGAAAGATATTCAAAACATCCTGGAGTAATCATGTGGCATGTATCTAATGAATATGGTGGAGAATGTCATTGTGACCTTTGTCAAGAAGCATTTAGAAGTTGGTTAAAAGATAAGTATGGAACTCTTGACAATCTCAATCATGCTTGGTGGACACCTTTCTGGAGCCATACTTACACAGATTGGTCACAGATTGAATCACCAGCTCCACATGGAGAAAATCTAGTACATGGATTAAATTTAGATTGGAAACGATTTGTAACTCATCAAACGGTTGATTTCTTTAAGCACGAAATCAAACCTTTAAAAAAAAGATCAATCCAGAATTACCAGTTACAACTAACTTTATGGGAGTCTATGAAGGATTAGATTACTGGAAGTTTGTTGACTTTTTAGATGTCGTATCTTGGGACAATTACCCAAGGTGGCATCAAACTGAGGATGATTCAGATTTAGCTTGCCAAGTTAGTATGGTACACGATCTAAATAGATCGCTAAAAGGCGGAAAGCCATTCATGCTCATGGAAAGTACACCAAGCATGACAAATTGGATGGCTGTTAGCAAGTTGAAAAGACCAGGAATGCATTTGCTTTCTTCTATTCAAGCTGTTGCGCACGGTTCAGATACAGTTCAATATTTTCAATGGAGGAAAAGCAGGGGTTGCAGTGAAAAACTTCATGGGGCTGTTGTTGATCATTGTGGGCATGAAAATAATCGAGTGTTTAGAGATGTTCAAGAAGTTGGAGAAACTCTTAAGAAATTAGATGAAGTAATTGGAACTACCGTGAAACCAGAAGTCGCCATTATTTTTGATTGGGAAAACCGTTGGGCTATGAAAGATGCAAAAGGACCAAGAAATATTGGAATTCATTATGAAGAAACAGTTGTAAGTAATTATAAACCTTCTGGAAAAATGGTATTCCTGTTGATGTAATTAATATGGACTGTGATTTTTCAAAATATAAACTACTTATCGCTCCTATGTTGTATATGGTTAGACCTGGAGTTGCTGAAAGAATCGAAGAATTTTTAAAAAAATGGTGGTACTTTTGTTGCAACTTATTGGTCTGGGATTGTAAACGAAACAGATTTATGTTTCTTAGGGGGATTCCCTGGACCTTTAAGAAAAGTTCTTGGAATCTGGGCAGAAGAAATTGATGCACTTTACGATGGAGAAGAAAGACTCGTTTCTTTTAATGAAGATAATGAACTTGGGCTAAAAGGAGATTATAAAGCGAGTGAATTATGCGACTTAATTCATTTAGAAGGAGCTCGAAGTCTAGCAACTTACAAAGAAGATTTCTACGCAGGAAGGCCCGCTTTAACAGTAAATGATTTCGAAAAGGCAGATCTTATTACATAGCGTCAAGAAATGAAGAAAAGTTTAATGATATGTTCTACGGTAAACTTATTCAAGAGCTTAATTTAAGAAAAACCGTTGACACAGAACTTCCCCATGGAGTGACAGCTCAAATGAGAACAGACGGAGAAAACGATTATGTATTCTTGATGAATTTTGGTAATAAAGAAAGCACAGTAACTTTAGATAATTTTGATTACACAGATTTATTGACAGGAGAAAAAGCACCTAAGGAAGTAAAGTTACCTGTTTATGGTTTAAAGATTTTAAAGAGAAGATCCATTTAAAATTTTCTTGTACCTGTATAAATGCAGTAAATTGTTCGTCAAACTCATAAGGGGGTAAATACAAAATGACACTTAAACTTAAACCTATTTTTACCGAGTAGTATTTCTATTGACAATATTTTTTTAGTGTGGAAATTTATGCAAGTAATTACTTGATAGGCGATCCGTTACCAGATGCCCCCCCGACCTAGCCTATAGAGGTAATTACAGAGTTGGCGTGAGAACTCTGGAGATTGTTCATGAAAATCAATTAGATATATTAAACTACTCTAAAGATAATCCTGATCCTCGTTATGATCGAAAGTTAAAATTAGAGGTCTGGTATCCCGCTGAAATTCCAGAACGTAGAAAAGAATTAACTACTTATCTTGACTATCAATTCGGTGATTATCCCGAAGAGCCCATAGTCTACCAGGGAAGGGCCCTCCGTAATGCTCCTGTTCATAAAGAAGACTCTGGATACCCTTTGGTAATTGTCTCTCATGGATATCCTGGCACTAGATTAATGATGTCATATTTGACTGAAATCTTGCTTCTAAAGGATATATTGTTGTAGCCATAGATCACACTGAATCAACTAGTATTGATCAAAAAGCCTTTTCTAGTACATTATTAAATCGCCCTTTAGACATTTTATTCACACTGGATAAAATTGCGGAAATGGGAAGGGAAAATAGTGATAGTTTCCTTGCTGGAATGGTTGATGCGGACCATACTGCCCTTATCGGATATTCCATGGGAGGATATGGTTCAATAAATGCAGCAGGTGCCGGATTTAGCGAAAATGCTGTTAATTTACCTTGGGGAGTACCTGGAGGACATCTAAAAATTAGACAATCGGGTCAGGAAATTTTTGAAAAATCTATAGATAATAGAATTAAAGCAATATTTGTAATGGCTCCTTGGGGTGCTTCACAATTTTGGGATAAAGAAACAATGAAAGGTTTAAAGTACCTTCATTTTATGTTGTTGGTGATGAAGATGATGTAGCGGGATATGAAAATGGTGTCAAACTTTTTTTACGACTGGGCTGTAAATTCAGAGAGATATATGTTAGTTTTCAGAAATGCTAGACATAATATTGCACCTAATGCCTATGATTCCTCGGGTGCTTTAAATTCAGTTGAAATGACTGCATCTGAGTTGATGCGTTTTAATGAACCATCATGGGATAACAGGCATATAAATAATATCATACAGCATTTTGCAACAGCATTTTTGGGTATATATTTAAAAGGCGAAAATTATCAAGACTATCTGGACTTAATACCTATTTCAAATGAAGGCAAATGGTCTCAAGATAAAAATGGTAATTTTAAAGATGATCATACACACTGGAAAGGTTTCCCAGAGAGGACAGCAATAGGTCTAGAATTCTATCATAGTAGTCCCAATAATGTCATAAAATAATTAAATTCAGTAAAAATAGCAATATATGAAGAATCTAAAAAAAAGAGAAAAAGTGTTTTTAGAAAAGACAAAGTTCTTGATAGCATCAAACTCAAAATTGGAGGCAAAGTGATGAAGCTTTGAAAGTAAGTAAAATTCTGTGTTTTAGAATTTCTAAAGTTACTATTTCAAAATTATTTAGGAGGTGTATGTATGAAAAAGTTTTTCTCAGTTTTTATGCTTGTAGTTGTATTTTTGGGAATTGTTAATGCTGCAGCAGCATCAGGAAAAATAACCATCTGGTGTTGGGATCCAAATTTCAACGTTGCTATCATGGAGGAAGCAGCCGCTAGATATACGAAGGCTAATCCAAAAGTAGAAATTGAAGTGGTTAGTATGGCAAAAGAAGACGTAGAACAAAAGTTAAACACTATTTTGGCATCTGGTGTTAAAAAAAGGTCTTCCGGAAATCGTATTAATAGAAGACTATAATGCTAAAAAAATATTTAGAATCATATCCAGGATCATTTGCTGAATTAACCAAGCATTTTAATTATGATGAATTTGCACCATATAACTAGAATTCATGACAGTTAATAATAAGATATACGGTGTTCCGTTTGATTCTGGTGTAACTGGCTGGTTCTATAGAAGGGACTATTTCGAACAGGCTGGCATAGATACAAGTAAATTGAATAACATCACTATGGATGAATATATAGAGATAGGAAAAAAAAGTCAAAGAAAAAAAACTGGAAAATATATGCAAGCAGGAGATCCATATGATGGTGGTCTCATGAGAACATTATTACAATGTGCAGGAACTTGGTATTTTGACGAAAAAGGAAACCCGAATATGGTAAATAATCCTGCAATGATCGAAGCTGTTAAGGTCTATAAGAAATTAGCTGATTCAGGAATTTCAAAAGAAGTAACTGGCTGGAATGAATGGGTAGCAGCTTTTAACGGAGGAGAAGTCGCTTCAGTTATCACTGGAGCGTGGATTATCGGTTCAATAAAAGCTGAGCTTTCTCAAAGTGGAAAATGGGGTGTACTACCAGTTCCAAGATTGGATATCCCAGGAGCAGTAAATGCTTCTAACTTAGGTGGTTCAAGTTGGTACATCTTACAAAATTCTGAAAATAGAGATTTAGCTATAGAATTCATGAAAGAAATTTATGCAAAAGATGTAGATTTTTATCAAAAAAATATTAGTCGATAGAGGTGCCATTGGTACATGGCTTCCTGCTCAAAAGGGAGAAGCATATATGGCCCCCCCAGATCCATTCTTCGGTAATCAAAGAATTTATGTAGATTTTTCAAAATGGATCGAAATGATTCCACCTGTGGATTATGGACTTTACACCTACGAAGCAGATGCGGCAATTATGGGTATAATGCCTGATGTATACACCGGAAAAATATCTGTAGAAGAAGCTCTTAAACAAGCTGAAGCTCAATGTAAAAATCTTATAGGGCTATAATTTGCCAAAAAAAGAAGGCCCTGAAAAGGGCCTTCATCTTATACACATTATTTACTAATCAAATGTTCATAAATATATTGTAAAAGTGTAGATCTGTAAACTCTACTAAGGAGGCTTAAACTATGGCTAAGGGCTTTGAAAAGAGTCATAACAAATGGGGGGGCTGGGTTTTTATAAGCCTTTCTGTTATTTTTTTAGCATTATTTATCTTTTATCCTTTAATATATTCTTTATATTTATCTACCTTTTCAACTAAAGGTGCAATAAAGACTTTTGTTGGTTTTGGAAACTATAAAAGATTATTTCAAGATAATTATTTTATTTTATCTGTTAAAATATCTTTATAATATTAATTATTCAGGTTCCAATAATGTTATTTTTAGCCCTAATCTTTGCATTTTTACTTAATGATCCTAAATTAAAATTTAAGGGTATTTATAGAACTGCTCTTTTTTTTACCAGCTGTAACTTCCTTAATCGCTTATAGCGTTGTATTTAAGATGATGTTTTCTTCAGAAGGTTTAATCAATAATATGTTAATGAGTCTACACATAATTAAGGAACCTATAAGGTGGCTACTTGATCCTTTTTGGTCTAAAGTAACTTTAATTATTGCAATGACTTGGCGTTGGACAGGATACAATATGATGCTATATCTAGCAGGCCTTCAAAATATACCTCAAGAAATATATGAGGCTGCGGAAATTGATGGAGCAAGTAAAGTTTCTCAGTTCTTTAAAATCACAATTCCTTTGTTGAAACCCATTATTTTGTTTACAACTATTCTATCAACAATAGGAACTCTTCAACTATTTGATGAACCAATGATGTTAGCTGCTGGTGTAACTACTGGTTCTAGTGTAGGACCAGGAAATTCTTTATTAACCCCATCGGTCTATATTTATAATGTAAGTTTTAAGTATGTTCCTAATTTTGGTTATGCTTCAGCTATCTCTTATATGATAGTTATTATAGCTGTAATTTTGTCTATTATTCAGTTCAAAGTGGCAGGTGAAGATAAATGAAAAGAAAAATTACGTACACTTTCATATATATAATTTTAACTATTGCTGCTTTTGTTTCTGTTTTTCCATTTTATTGGATGATAGTAGGCAGTACAAATCAATCAATCGATGTAAACAAAGGAAAGCTAACATTTGGAACTCATTTCCTTACCAATTTTAAAAACTTAGTAAATAATTATAATTTAGGTGAGGTTCTTTGGAATTCATTTCAGGTCTCCTTTTTGTAGTAATTTTTCATTAATTGTTTCATCTATGGCCGGTTACGGATTTGAGATGTATAAATCCAAAGGACATAATTATATCTATGGTGCTGTATTACTAACAATGATGATTCCTTTTGCGGCTCTAATGGTTCCTGTCTTTAAATTAATGACTTTTTTTCAATTTAATAGACTCTTTATGGGGGGGAGTTATCCTCCCAATGATTCCTTCAGTATTTTTAATTTTTTTTCTTCCGACAAAATTTTCAACAATATCCAAAAGAAATTATTATGGCTGCTAGAGTTGACGGAGCCAGTGAACTTAGAATATTTTTTTTCAATTGTCATGCCCTCAATGAAAGCAACATATGCAGCAGGTGCTATTTATTCATTTTTATCTAGTTGGAATGCATATATGCAACCTTTAGTAATTATTCAAAGTCAAAAAAAAGCGAACTATGGCTTTGTTTATTGCTAACTTAGCTTCTGGCTACCAACCTGATTTCGGATTAGTAATGACAGCAGTTGTTATAGCTACATTGCCCACACTTATTTTATTTTTTTACTCTCCAAAAACATTTTGTTCAAGGTGTTCTAGGTTCGGTAAAACAATAAATGTATAGAAATAATTTGCAATTTATCCAAGAATAAAATCCAGCATCATCATACTTTTAGCAAGAATTTTAAAGACTAGATAGCATTCATTTTATTTATATAATAATTGCTTTTAAGTTCAAGATTGTGAAACGTAAAAAGACGCTCCTTTGCGAGCGTCCTCTTTTTATCAATAAAAAAACTACATATGTTTGGCGTTATTTTCAATAATCTTTACTATTGTTTTTGAAGCTAGTTTCATATCTTCCACTGGAATTAATTCAAATCTGCTGTGGAAATTATACCCACCCGTAAAAATATTTGGGCAGGGTAATCCCATATATGACAGTCTTGCCCCCCCGTCCGTTCCACCTCTTATAGGTTTTATTATAGGTTCGATTCCTAGATCAATCATTGACTTTTTTTGCTAGTTCGATAATTTCCATATGCGGTTCTATTTTTTTCTCTCATGTTATAATAGCTATCAGTTATTTCAATTTTGATTATCTCTCTATTGTATTTGTAATTTAGAAATTTGACAATCTCCTGAAATAATTGTTTTTTTAGCTTCGAATTTGGTTTTTGAATGATCTCTTATGATATATTCTACTTCTGCATAATCAACCGTACCGCTTAGTTTTGTTAAGTGGAAGAATCCTTCATACTTTTCTGTATATTCTGGTTTTTCATTGACTGGAAGCATACTTTCTATTTCAAGTGCTATTCTTAAAGCATTTATCATTACATCTTTTGCTGTACCTGGATGTACATTTTTACCATAAATTTTTAATTTAACGCTTGCAGCATTAAAGTTTTCGTATTCTAATTCTCCAAGAGGCCCTCCATCAACTGTGTATGCAAAATCTGCCCCAAAACCTTCTATATCAAAAAAAATCTGTTCCTCTTCCAATTTCTTCATCTGGAGTAAAAGCTATTTGAACATTTCCATGTTCAATTTCCGGATGATTCACTAGATACTCAATAGCGTTCATAATAGCAGCAATTCCTGCCTTATCGTCTGCCCCCCCTAAAAGTGTAGTTCCGTCAGTAGTAATTAATTCTTTTCCTTTTAACTTTTCTAAAAACGGAAATTCATCAACTGTCGTTGTATACTTATCATTTAATCTAATATTTCCACCTTGGTATAAGAAAATTTTTGGATTGGTGCATTTACCATCTAAATCTGGTGAGGTATCCATATGGCCTATAATCCTATAGACGGAACTTCTTTTTGTATGTTAGATTTTAGCGTTGCATAAGCATAACCATGTTCGTCCTGTTTTGCATTTTCTAATCCCAACTCTTTCAATTCTTTGACTAATAATCTACCTAGTTCTAATTGTCCAGGTGTACTTGGGATAGTAGTACTTGATTCATCAGATTTGGTATCTATAGCAATGTATGTCTTAAACCTTTCTACAATATCTTTCATTTTTTTTCCTCCTTGAAATTTACGGTCTTTAGAAATTCAAAAATCCTTATGAGGAGCTTCGCCCTGACCCCAATATAAATTCAAAAACAGTAATTTACAATTACAACTTTTTGGTACCTGTACCAAAGAGAGAAGAGACTTCGCCCTGACCCCCCCAATATAAATTATACTACAATATCGTATAAGAAAAAAAAGTTGAGAGGTTATACAAAACGTCATTTATCTCTTTTCATTTCTTTTTATTCTATCAGATATCTCAGTTTTCCTCTAACATATCGTAAGAAAAATATTTTCTTCCTAACTCAAAATTCTTTTGGACACTTTCTGATGCTTTATGAGTATCAAAAAGAATTTCAAGAATCTGATCTTTGCTTTAATTATGGTATCTTGGTTCACTTTGTATAAGCCATTTTTAAGTTCAGCTTTGCTTCCAAGAGAAACAATTTCAAAGCCTAAAGGTGCAATATCCTTTTTATATACAGGATATTCAAATATTAATATAGGAGTTTTAGAAAATATTGCTTCTAAGAATTGATTTCCAAAACCTTCTAAAACACTTGGATAAGTAATAAAATCAGCAATAGCATAGAAATCCCACAACGAAAAGATTCCTTTACTTTCATGTCTGATATTATCACAAATCGATGAAGCCAGCTTTAATTCCACATTTTCTCTTGGCATATTCAATTAAAGTATTTAGATAGTCCATATCTTCAGGAAGTCCTGGCAATAGTAATTTTGCAGCTGTATTCTCTGTAATTATTTTTCCATTATATGTTTGTTCTCCAACATATTTTTTTTAAATCTTTGTTTATTTCCGAAACTACATCTATAGCTAATTCAATTGCCTTTCTTTTTTACAATTCTTGTAGCCTGTAAAAAAAATTAAATCATTTTTCGATATATTCAATTTATCATAAATTTTAACGTTATAATCGTCTATTTCCCACTGTTCTTGATTGAAATCAAAAACATTTGGAATAACCACACTATCTAGATTGTTTTCTATTTTAATTTTTCTTGAGTTATAGAATTAATTACTACATGAGTTATATCCTTAGGGGGGGAAATACATTTGTAAAACTCTTCTAATATAGCTATTAGTAGGATTTGCATAATAATCTCTCTCCCAATAAAAATCATGATGATGACCCACTATCTTAATTCCTCTATCTTTACAGAAATGATAAATAGCCATAGCGGCAGCTGGATTGTGAGCTAAAGAGAATATATTATTCACAATCATAATATCTAAATTCATCAATTCTTTTAGTTGATCGTAAATATATGTTGTATAGCTTTTCATTTCACATATATATTGATCCTCGTTCCAGCCATTTAAATCAACAAAAGATTTGTGTTTTAGAAAGTTATTTGTTGTATTAGAATACGATATTGAAGGTATCTTAAAACCTGCAGATGTTCCCATATCTCCTGCTATTAAATACACTTTAAATCCAATTTTTTTTCTAATACTTTTTTTTCCATTTTGTCATTTCTAGCGATACACCATCAGTTTCTCCTACCCTGTAATGAATTAATCCTATCTCCACAAAATATACACCTCATAATTATTTTATTTTACTGTCTTCATAAATTCAAAATCCTTATTAATATATATGTTTCGTGTTTTGTTTTACAAAATAGCGCCTCAACACTTTTGGTACCTTTATCAAAGGGGGGGGAAGAGGGCTCTGCCCTGGACCCTTTTAAAT
>JMBV01000051.1_pt1 | contig 44144 bp, 82 predicted proteins | sample 616531 | NCBI WGS metagenome assembly JMBV01 (sample SAMN02727904, study PRJNA239997) | anaerobic digester metagenome | biome: anaerobic digester; isolation source: mesophilic anaerobic digester inoculated with municipal waste water sludge... | place: Germany: Bielefeld University, CeBiTec ...
CTTTTATTAGATGATAATATCAATATTATCAATGTATATCTTGGAGGCAATTTAGTATGGAAAGAGAATTAGAAGTTAAAGTATTAGGTATGGATTTTCATTATATGGAAAAAAAAGATAGTTAAATTAGGTGGTAAGCTTATAGCTAAGGAGCACCAAGTCAATACTTTGATAGATTCTAAGGATAAACCTATAAAATCCTATTTAGATGCCTATTTAAGAATAAGGGAAACAGAGGATTTAATTTTAAATAAGGTTAATATCAATTTGACTTTAAAGAAAAATATAAACTTAAAAGGTATTAGAGATAATATAGAAATCAGCACAGAAATTCAAGATAAGGATGCAATGATTCAGATTTTAAAGAATTTAGGCTTTGATAATATTGAAGTAGGTGAAAAAGAGAGAAAATCCTATGAATTAAATGATGCTCGTATTGACTTTGATAAATGGGATGAAAAAAACATACCCTTTTCCCTATATGGAAATAGAAGTAAAAAGCAAGAAACATTTAAATGAAATCATTAGCCTATTGGAAATACCCCAGGAGAATATATCAACTAAATCCATAGTGGAACTTAGAGATGAATTAAAACTACTGTAACAGATAATCCCTATTAGAATAATATATATTAATTCAATAGATAGGGGGGGTTTTTAATGTTAAGTAATATTTTTGGCGGTTCTGGAGATAATGATATCTTCCTTATTTTAATAGTCCTATTTTTATTAGGAGGATTTGGAGGATGTGGTGACAAATGTGGGGGGGAATATTTGATGGAGACAATATAATATGGATATTAATTCTTCTATTATTCCTATGGGACTCAGATGATTGTGGATGTCGTTAAACACAGTAAATTTACTGTGTTTTTTTTCTTTTTTTTCTTAAAATATATTTTAACTTTCAAAATTATGGTATATAATAAATATAGTATAAAATTTGGAGGGGGGGTAAATTTGCTAGATAAGAAAGTTATAGAAGATGTACTGTATGCTGCGTTATCTAGAGGCGGCGATTTTGCGGAGATATTTGTTGAAGATAGAAAAATGGAAATATAAAGATGGTAGGAGGTCTTGTAGAAACAAATATATCAGGAAGAGACTATGGTGTAGGTATAAGAATACTTGATAAATTTAATAGTATTTATGCATATACCAACGATTCATCAAGGGAGAATTTAATTAAAGTGGCAAAGGAAGCTGCTGCTGCCTTAAATAATAATCAAATGGATATAAGGCTTAACTTAATGAAAAGAGATACAAGTAATAATAATCCTGTAAAGAGACATTTAAGTTCTGTAGATAAAAAAACATAAGATTGATTTATTAAGACAAGGATATGAGGCTGCTAAGGCTTATGATTCAGTAATATCCCAAGTAGCTGTAAATTATTTAGAAGATGAACAAAAAGTATTAATTGCTAACAGTGATGGATTGCTTGTTAATGATTCAAGGATTAGGACTAGATATGCCATTCAATCTGTGGCATCTAAAGATGGTGAAATGCAAGTAGGATATTATGCACCAGGGGGCTTCCATGGGATTTGAATTTTATGATACAATCGATGTAAAAGAAGTAGGTAGAGAAGCTTCAAGAATTGCAGTTACTTCTGTCCATGCAGATCATTGTCCCAGTGGAGTAATGCCTGTAATTATAGATAATGAATTCGGTGGTGTTTTATTCCATGAAGCCTGTGGTCATGCTTTAGAAGCTGAATTTGTTTCAAAGGGAACATCTGCTTTTGCAAATAAGTTAGGAAAATTAGTTGCATCTCCATTAGTAACAGCTATTGATGACGGTACCTTGAAGAATGGTTGGGGGGGTACTACTAATGTAGATGATGAAGGAACACCTACTCAAAGGAATATATTAATTGAAAATGGAGTTTTAAAAAGTTATTTAATAGATAAATTAAATGGTAGAAGAATGAATATGAAATCCACAGGTTCTTCTAGAAGACAATCCTATAAATTTGCACCTACTTCAAGAATGAATAATACCTTTATAGATAGCGGAGATTCTACATTAGAAGATATGATAGGTAATACTGAATATGGCTTATATGCAAAAAAAATTAGGCGGAGGAAGTGTAAACCCTGCCACTGGTGATTTTAATTTTGCCGTTATGGAAGGATATATTATTCAAAATGGTAAAATATTAAAACCTGTAAGAGGTGCTACTCTTATTGGAAATGGAGTTAAGGTGTTGGAACTTATAGATATGGTAGGAAACAATTTACAATTAGGGCAGGGGGGGATGTGTGGTGCATCTAGTGGCTCCATTCCTGCAAATGTAGGTCAACCAAGTATAAGGGTTAAATCCCTTACTGTAGGAGGTAGAAAGGGGGGGATGAATAACATGGAATACAGAGATTTATTAGAGAAATTACTTCGAGAAAGTAAAGATAAAATGGATGATGCAGAAACTTTCCTTATAAAGAGTAAGGAAACTGAGATAAATATTTATGAAGGGGGGGAAATTTCTAAATATAGTATAGCTGAAAGTGGAGGATTATCTTTGAGAGGACTATCTCAAGGGAAAATGGGGGGGTATTCTTATACGGAAAAAAATAGATGAAACTTCTATAGATATGTTGATTAGTGATGTATTAGAAATGGGAAATATATAGATGATGATCCAGAAATAATATTTGAGGGTTCTGATTCTTATGAAGATATGGATAATTATAGTCAAGAACTAAAAAAAAGATAGAAGTAGAAGATAAAGTAAATTTTTTTTAATGAATTTAGAAAAGACTGCTTTAGATCTTGATGAAAGGGTATTTGCAGTAGATGGTTGTTCTTATGAAGAATTTGAACAGGAAAGATATATATTAAATACTAAGGGTGTAGATTTACAAGATAAGTTTAATGGAGCTGTAGTTTATATATCTGTAGTAGTAAAAGATGGGGAAGATACTAAGACAGGTTTAAGCTATAAAATATTTAATGATTTTTCAGTTTTAGATTACAAAGAGATGGCAAAGGAAGCAGTTGACAATGCAGTAGCTATGTTAGGTGCAAAATCTATAAAATCAGATAAATATCCAATAATATTTGAAAACAAGACCTTTGCTAATTTGATTTCCGCTTTTAGCCCTATTTTTTTTCAGCGGATAATGTACAAAAGGGATTATCTTTATTAAAAGGAAAAATTGGAGAAGAAATCGCAAGTCCTAATTTAACCTTAGTGGATGATCCATTCCTAAAAGGTGGATTTGGTTCAAGAAATTTTGATGATGAGGGAACTAAAACTACATTTAAGAAGTTAATAGATAATGGTAGGCTTGAATCTTATTTATATAACTGGAAGACTGGAAAGAAAGATGATGTTAATTCTACTGGTAATGCTAGTAGGTCCTATAAGGGTTCCATATCTATTTCTCCTACAAATCTTTATATAGTTAAAGGAGATATGAGTAGAAGAGAATTAGTAAATTTTGTTGATCATGGTTTATATATAGATAATTTGGAAGGACTTCATTCTGGATTAAATCCAGTTTCAGGAGACTTTTCTCTATCTGCCTCAGGCTTTGAAATTAAGTATGGGGAAATAACTAGACCTGTTAATCAAATAACCATAGCTGGTAACCTTTTTGAATTATTTAAGAATATTGAGGCCATAGGCAATGATTTAGAATTTGGCATTCCTTATTCTGGATTTATAGGTTCACCTAGTATATTTGTTAAGTCGTTATCTGTTTCTGGTGAATAAATAGTAACCTAAAATAAACTCCTATCATAAGATACAGTGAGTATTAAATTAAGGAGGTTATTTTATGGTTGAAGAAATGGGAGTAAAAACTAATAATCAAAGGGGTATTTTTGGAAGTTTTGGAGACGATGATTCACTATTATTTTTCTTCCTAATATTAGTTGTTCTATTTCAATGTGGGTGCATATCAAATACAGATGATGATTCATTACTATTTTTCTTCCTATTGTTAGTAATACTATTTGGTAATGATTTTTGTTGCTGATGAATAAAATCCCGTATAAGACGGGATTTTATTTTTGCTAAATTAGTATGACATAATCGGACATATATGTTATAATATATAATCATAATTAGCAATTAATACATAACAATCATTACAAGGAGGAAGATTTATGGATAATTATAAGTATATTAAGTGGTTTACAGAAATAGATAAACATGATATCCCAATAGTAGGTGGTAAGGGAGCAAATCTTGGGGGGGAATTGACTCAAAAACAATTAAATGTGCCACCAGGATTTTGTATTACTGCTGAAGCATATATGGATTTTGTTCAATATGCTGAATTAGATGAAGTAATTAGAGCTTTAATGTATGGATTAGATGAAGAAGATCCATCTCTTTTAACTTATGTAAGTGAAGAAATTCAAAATAAAATTGTAAATAGCGATATACCTAAATCACTGGAAGAAGAGATAAGAAGAGCATATAGAGAATTTAGTAATAATATAAATCTTATGGATCCAGAAGTAGCTGTAAGAAGTTCAGCTACAGCTGAAGATTTACCTGAAGCGTCCTTTGCAGGACAACAAGATACTTATTTACACATAAGAGGAGAAGGAGAACTGATAAAACATATAAGGAAATGTTGGGCTTCTTTATGGACATCTAGGGCAATTTATTATAGAGAAAAACAAAATTTTGATCATTTCTTTGTTTCTTTAGCAGTTGTAATTCAGAAAATGGTTAATAGTGGAAAATCTGGAGTTATGTTTACTGCTAATCCAATAAATAATAGTACTGAAGAGATTATGATAAATGCCTCTTGGGGATTAGGAGAAGCTGTTGTATCTGGCATTGTAACACCAGATGAATATGTAATAGATAAAAAAAACTAAGGAAACCAAAGAGATATTCGTAGCTGAGAAAAACACTATGGTAATTAAAGATAAAAGTGGTATTGGAACAACTGAAGTAAAAGTAGGAGAGTATGTTGGTGAGGAATATATTGAAAAGGAATGTTTAAGTAAGGATGAACTAAACACATTGATTAATTATGGACTAAAAATAGAAAATATGTATGGTAGTTTTCAAGATATAGAATGGGGCTTTGATAAGGATACTAAAGAATTATATATATTGCAATCTAGGCCTATTACTACTATAAAAGGGGGGGAAGAAAAAGATACTACAAAGGTGGTACAAGAGTTGAAGGTCTTAACTAAAGGATTACCGGCTTCTCCAGGTAAAGGAAGTGGAAGAGTTAAAAATATTAAAGATATATCTGAAATTGATAGGATAAAAGAAGGAGATATACTAGTTACAGTGATGACAAATCCTGATATGGTTCCAGCTATGAGAAAAGCTGCAGCTGTAGTAACTGAAGAAGGTGGTAGAACTTGTCATGCAGCTATTGTATCTAGAGAACTACAAATACCTTGTATTGTAGGTGCAAAATTTGCGGCTAGCATACTTGAGGAAGGAATGGAAATAACTGTAGATGCCACAAGGGGTGTAGTTTTTGAAGGTATAGTTATGGACGAAGATGATAAGGAAGAAAAACAGTCTAATGATATGGGGGGGAAATCTAATAACAATGTTATAAATATTTCAGAGGAATTATTGGCTCAATTAACTCCAATTACAGCGACTAAGGTATATATGAATTTAGGAGAACCCAGCTTAATTGGAAGGTATAAAAATTTACCTATGGATGGAATAGGTTTAATGCGAACAGAATTTATATTTACAAATTTAGTAGGGGCTCATCCTATGTACTTAGTAAAAACTGGCCAAGGACAATTATTAATAGATAAAATGAGTGAAGGCATTATGACTGTGGCAAGGGAGCTATTTCCTAGACCTTTAGTAGTAAGATTATCTGACTTTAGAACCAACGAATTTAGAGGTTTAAAAGGTGGCGATGAAGTAGAACCAATTGAAGCTAATCCTATGATTGGGTGGAGAGGAGTATCGAGATATATATCTCCAGAGTATGAAGAAGGTTTTAGATTGGAATGTAAAGCTATTTTAAAAGTTAGAGAGGAATATGGTCTTACAAATGTTATAGTAATGTTACCCTTTGTAAGGACAACGGAAGAGTTAAAGAAGGTAAAAGGAATAATGGCTGAAGAAGGATTGGTGCAAAGCAAGGATTTTAAAATTTGGATTATGGCAGAGGTACCAGCAGTGGTATTTCAAGCTGAAGAGTTTGCTCAATTAGTAGATGGCTTTAGTATAGGGAGCAACGATTTGACTCAACTTATAATGGGAGCAGATAGAGATTCTGGAATATTAAATAATATGGGATACTTTGATGAAAGAAATGAAGCTGTTAAAAGAGCAATATCTATATTAGTAAAGGCAGCACATAAATATGGAAAAACAATATCCATATGTGGTCAAGGTCCATCTCAATATCCAGAGTTTGCTGAATTTCTAGTAGAACAAGGGTAGATAGTATGAGTGTAAATCCTGATACTGTTATTTATACAAAAAGATTAGTAGCTTCTGTGGAGAAAAAGATTTTATTAAAGAAAATAAGAGAAGAAAGATAAAAAAATTGCTACGTTAAATTTAACGTAGCAATTTTTATCATTGGATTATATCTTCAAAGGGTTCTTCTATTTCAAGATGGCCCATTAGGCTATCGGTTTTTTCACCATCTATTAAAAATTGAACCTTATGAACACCATCTAACTCTAGCAAACTTGCAACAATTTGATTAATAGTAAAAGATTCTTGTAATGAACCACCATACATTCCTTCTCCAGCAAAGTTAACATAGACTGTATCCTCAGATAATTCTACACTTAACAATTGTGCAGTAGATGGGATTGGAGAACTTAAATTTTCCCCTTCAGGTCCTTTTATTAATTCCTCAACAATGGCTTCCTCTAAGGAGATATCTCCATATTCTATGACTCTTTTTTTCAGGAATTAATTTTTCTAAATCTTCATTTCCTGTTTCTATATATTCTTTATTTGCAAAATATAGAGTGACTTCTTTTGATTCAGTTTCAGGGGGGGTAGGATCTACTACTTCATCATTATCTTTGTTGGCCTCATTTACATTATCATCAGGCTCTTCTATATTTACCTTATCATTAGGTTCTTTTTTTTAGCAGTACAAGCTCCAAGGCTTAATAGTAAAACTACAATTAATAATAGTGAAATAAATTTTTTTTCATTTTTATACTCCTTTCTTAAAAACTAGAGTAGGTATATTTACTTAAATCCTACAAGATATATATATATTATCATTATAAACTATGATTTACAATTACAAAGAGATTACAATTTTCCCATTACAAACTTCTAAAAACAACAAAAACATTAATGTCAATATAATAATTAGATATCTATCTAATTATTATATTGACATTGGAAGAAAATGTATATATATTATAATTATAATATGTTAATAAACGATGGAGGTAATCTTTATGAAATTAGGCCTTATTAAGGAAAGGGACTTTTTTTTACTTATATTAGGTAAACTGGTATCTCTGTTAGGTAGCAATATGCAACAATTTGCATTATCTTTATATGTCCTAGGAATTACTGGATCTGCTACCATTTTTGCTTCTATTATATCTATATCTATTTTACCTAGATTATTATTTTCGCCAATAGCTGGAGTTTTTGGGGGGGATTGGTTCGATAGAAAGAAATCTATTGTAATTTTAGATTTAGTTAATTCTATTATTATTGGCATCTTTGCAGTTATTTTTATTGTTAGAGGCAATCTATCCATACCTATGATATATATATTGGTAATATTATTGGAGATTACTGAGATATTTTTTTGGTTCAGCTATGGCAGCTGTAATACCTAGTATTGTTAAAAAAAGAAGAACTATTAGAAGCTAATTCCTTTAATTCATTAGTTATGAATATAGGAAATATATTGGCGCCAGTTTTAGCAGCATTGATTTATGGGACCTTTGGTATGAAGTTAATATTAATTATAAATTCCATTAGTTTCTTTATATCAGCTGTTAGTGAGATGTTTATTAATATTCCTAAGAATAATAAAAGGCCAGAAAAAAATAAATCTAAAATCCTTTAAAGTAGATTTAATGGAAGGTATAAATATTATTAAAGAAAATAAATTGATATCTACTATGATAGGGTTAGGTACTATTATAAATTTTTCTGTTGCACCATTATTTTCAGTTGGTCTTATTTATATTATTAAGGAAGTATTAAAAGTAAATGATTTTCAATTTGGTATGTTTCAAATGTCTTTATCCATTTCTATGTTATTAGCACCTATATTTAGTGGAAAAATAGTTAAAAAAAATAAAAATAGGAAGATTGATTTTTAGTAGCTTTTTATTTGTTTCCATATTAATATTGATTATGTCAATTATACCTTCTAAATTTTTTTTATGGATTTATCAAATAATAATACATTGGTCTATATTGGGTTGCTAATTATTTCTTTTATGGTAGGTATAATAGTGACTGTTGCCAATATAGCTTTAGGAGCTTTGTTTAATGAGGTAGTACCTATTGAAGCTATGGGAAGAGCATCTTCTGTTTTTAATCTGGCAGTTACTGTTTTTATACCAATAGGACAAATGATTTTTGGGTATCTATATGATACAATGATTCCAAGTATTGGTATTGGATTAAGTGGAATAATAATGTTAGTTGTAGTTAGGAAATATAGATCGGCTTTAATTGGATATGATGAAGGGGGGGAAGCAGAAATTTTAGTGGAAGGAGACATTATAGATGAATTTTAAATTTTATTTAAAAGAAAGTGAGATATATGATTTTATTGGATTTCCACAAATGATTTATTATACAAAGCTTAAAGAAAAACATAAGGACAGTAATTATTTAGGAATACTCTCTGATGAGTTTATTGCCCTAGGTAAAAAAAATTGAAGGTTTGTTGCTTCCTTATGAAGAAGAGATAGAATTATTTTACACAGAGGAATTATTTTTTTGCAGAATTAGCTGTTAATTTAGATAGTATATTTAAGTGTAAAGATAAAGAAGAATATTTAGATATGCTATCTAGTTTAGGAGAAGAAGATATTATTAAAAATATTATAAGGTCTATAATGATGGGATTTGAAAATGCTTCCTATTCAGAAGAAATAGAAGAAAGAATAGAAGATTTTATAATAGATAGGGAAAAGTCTTTAAAACTTATTAAGGATCTTCCAATAGATTCTGGAGAGAAGTGGAATTTATTTCTATTTATGGAGGAACCTACTAGATATATGAATAAATATATAGATTTGATGAAAAACTATTGTATTTATTTGACGATATATATTTAGAATATAAAGAGAGAGTAAGAGAATGTGGAGAAAATTTAGTAGAAATTTTAAATGAAAAAGGGGCTAAGGGATTAGAATATATGTCTAACTCTATGATAAATGCAAATCTTGTTGAAAACCATGAAGGAAGAATATTAATTTCTATGGTATCTCCATATTCTGTTAGGATAGTTTCTACCTCTAAAATACCATATATAGTATGGGGACTGGAAATGGAATCAGCTTTTAAAAAGATAAAGGAAATCAATGAAAACAAGTTAAATGAAAGAATCCAAGTATTTAAAAACTTAAGTGACAAAACTAGATATGAGGTTTTAAAGCTAATTGCGGCGAAGGAGTTTTCCACCAAAGGAATAGCAAAAGCATTAGGGGTATCTAGTGCTACAATATCATATCATATAAATAATTTAGTAACTGCTAGTATTATTAAATAGATAAATCAGATAACAAATATGGATATTTAATAGACTATGAATTTTTGGAAGAAGTTTTAAAGGATTTTAAAGAAGATATAATGTTTCCAAAGGAAGTTTAAAACTTAATGATTTAATTATTTAGGAAGGGTGAAATAATGGAATTGTTAGGAAAATATAGTTCTGCTAAGGTATTTACGGATAATTTGGAAGAAGGAGCTAAGGAGCAGATTATTAGGCTTTTAGATCAAGAGTTTGTTAAGGATGCTAAAGTTAGGATTATGCCAGATGTACATGAGGGTATGGGATGCGTAATAGGATTTACTGCTGATATGGGGGGGACAAGGTGATTCCCAATATTGTAGGTGTAGATATAGGCTGTGGTATGTTGACTGTTGAATTAGGAAATATAGATATAGATTTACCTACATTGGATAAGATAATCTATAATAAGATACCTGCAGGTAGACATGTTCATAGTGGGCGTAAAGAAAAATATGATAAGTTACGAGATTTATATTGTTTTAGGGATTTAAAAAAATACTAAAAGAATAGAAAGAAGTATTGGAACTTTAGGTGGAGGTAATCATTTTATAGAAGTAGGCATTGATAGCAAGGATAATAAATATTTAGTAATTCATTCAGGAAGTAGAAATCTTGGAAAACAAGTAGCAGAAATCTATCAACGATTGGCAATAGATTTGTGTAGCCACAATAGAGACATAAATAATAAACCGAAATATCCTAGGGATTTGTGTTATTTAACAGGAGAATATAGGGACAGGTATTTACACGATATGAGGATATGTCAAGAATATGCTAGTTTAAATAGGAAAACCATAGCAAATATAATTTTAGAAAACTTATTGGGTAAAAACATAGATGATTTTATACATTTTGAAACAATTCATAACTATATAAATTTTAAAGATAATATAATAAGGAAGGGAGCCATTTCAGCATATGAAGGAGAGAAAATCCTAATACCTATTAATATGAGAGATGGGTCAATAATTGCCCTTGGAAAGGGTAATCCAGATTGGAATTATTCATCACCTCATGGTGCAGGAAGGCTTATGAGTAGGACAGAAGCTAAACAGGATTTAACTTTGGAAGCCTTTGAAAAAAAGCATGGAAGGGATTTATTCTACTTCAGTTCATAAGGGTACTTTAGATGAAAGCCCCTTTGCATATAAATCTATGGATGAAATAATATCCAATATTCATGAGACTGCTGAAATTATTGATATTATTAAACCTATATATAATTTTAAAGCTTAAATAATTTAAAGTGGGAGTGATATAGCTTGTTAAAAATAGAAAATTTATCTAAAACCTATGGTAAGGGAACAGTAAAAGCAGTAGACAATATTAATTTGGAGATTAAGTCTGGAGAAATCTTTGGGTTTTTAGGTCCTAATGGAGCAGGAAAGACAACTACTATAAAGATGATAGTAGGGTTACTAAAGCCTGATAGTGGGAAAATCAGTATTGATGGAGTAGATATGTGGGAAAGACCATTAGAGGCAAAATCTTTAATAAGCTATGTTCCAGATAACCCAGAAATATATGACAAATTAAATGGTATAGAGTATTTAAATTTTATAGCTGATATGTACAGTATATCAAAGGAAGAAAGACTGGCTAAAATAGAATACTATACAAAACTTTTTAATATTGAACATGCTTTAGGTGATATTATAGGCAGTTATTCCCATGGGATGAAACAAAAGTTAGTTTTAACATCAGCATTAATTAATAATCCCAGCTTATTTATTTTAGATGAGCCTATGGTTGGTTTGGATCCTAAATCTTCCTTTAATTTAAAGGAAATTATGAGAAATATGTGTGATGAAGGAAAGACGGTGTTTTTTTTCTACCCATGTATTAGAAGTAGCTGAAAAGCTATGTGATAGAATTGCAATAATAAATAAAGGCAAGATTATCACAGTGGGAACTATGGAAGAACTACGATCTCATGCTCAAGAAAGAGAATCTTTAGAAAATATTTTCTTGGAGTTGACTGAATGATGAATAAGATGATTTCTTTAATTAAAGTAGATTTAAACAATACTTTTGGTATATCTTCTTTAGTTTATAATTTTAAAAACAAGAAAAATAGATGGCAATTAATATTATTTACAATTGCCATGTTATCCTTGATTCCCACTTATATTATTATGATAAATGGACTAAGAAAAATATATGAAGCTTATGTTCAAATAGGCCAACAGTCGTATTTTTTTTGCAAACAGGTATATTTGCTACTCAAATGTTTGTCTTGTTATTTGGAATATTATATGTATTAAGTAAGTATTATTTTTCTAACGATTTAAATCAATTAGTTCCCTTGCCCATTAAGGCATCTCATATTTTAGGTTCGAAATTTATAACATTAATGATAAGTGAGTATTTGACATCACTACCTATAATTCTTCCCTTTATATTGATTTATGGTATTAGAGGAGGAGAAGGTTTAATATACTGGATTTATTCTTTTTTTCTTGATCCTTGGTTTGCCTATAATTCCTTTAGTTATTTCCTCTATATTAGTTATGGTGTTTATGAAATATACCAACATTGGAGGGAAAAAAAGATCTTCTAAGGATAGTTGGTTTTATCATGTTTTTGATACTTTTATTATCTTTTCAATTTAAAATGCAAAATATTGCACAAAGGTCTTTAACTGAAGGGGATGAATTTTTCTTTGAATTAGTAAGGGACTCTAATCTTTTAGTTAAGAGACTGGGGATAATTTTTCCCCCCCCAAGTATGTGGGGAACTTTGGCTCTAGTAAATTCAACTGGTTTCGAGGGTTTATCCTATTTACTTTTATTTTTTGTAGTATCTATTTTAGGGTATGCAATTATGATTTTATTATCTGAAAAACTTTTCTTTGGTGGCCTTATTGGGAATATCGAAGTTTCATCATCTAAGGGTAAAAAAGAGAAGATTAAGGAAATAGAAAAGGTTTCAAATATGACAAAACCGTATATTGCATTGGCTAAAAAGGAAATCAAAATGCTATTTAAGACTCCTGTTTATGTGATGAATTCTGTTGGTGGAGTAATTATAGTTCCAATAATAATTGTTATGACAATTTTAACGGGAGAAAGCTCAATAGAGCCATTGAAGGACTTTGTGGAAACCCATCCACATTATTTAACTTTAGCTGGCATTGGGATGATTACAATGTTAGGTATGTTTAACTCCATAGGTGTAACTACATTTTCACGAGAAGGTAAGAATTTTTGGATTCAAAGGACTTTGCCTATTAAGGCTGAAGATCAAATAATAGGAAGGGTGCTGTCATCTTTAGTTATTCAATTAATTGGGGGGGCGGTAGTATTAATAGGAAGCATATTGATTTTTATAAAGGTAGGTTTAATCCATATACTTATAATAATATTAATAGGATTATTGGGAAGCATCCCCCCCATGACTCAATTAGGTATGGTAATAGATATACTAAGACCCTTATTAATCTGGGATAATCCACAAAAAGCAATGAAACAAAATCTTAATGTTCTTATAGGTATGGGTGTAGGTACTATTTACGGGGGGGGAGCAATATTTTTACTAACTATAAACTTACTTGATAAAATAGATATAGGATATGTATACTTTATATTGTTTTCAGTGTTTATAGTTTCTGCATATGTATTATATAATATATTAAAAAAAATTGATTACTAAACAATTTATGGAGTTAGAATAGAAAAAAATGGACCATTTTGATTTGGTCCATTTTACTATATTAATTTTGAATAAAATTCAACAACTAATTGATCATTGATTTCTATGGGAACTTCTTCTCTGTGAGGCATTCTTATTAATTGAGCTGAAAAATTATCTTCATCTTTTTCAATATAAGCATAGCTATTTAATAAGCTATTTTGGAAGTTATCTTTGAATAATTCTATATTTCTAGATTTTTCCCTTAGAGATATTTCATCTCCAACATCTACTAAATAAGATGGTATATTTATCTTTTTTCCATTTACTAAAATATGTCCATGGACTACCATTTGTCTTGCTTGCCTAATTGAAGATGCAAACCCCCCCATTCTATAGGTTAAATTATCTAATCTAGTTTCCAGTGTTTTAATCAATGCATGACCAGTTTGTTCTGGAGATTTTATCGCATCTTTAACATATTTTGTAAATTGCTTTTCCATAACTCCATAATATGCCCTTAGTCTTTGTTTTTCTAATAATTGCATACCGTATTCAGTTAATTTTTTTTGTCTGCCCTTGAAGTTCCTCTTGTTGCCCTATCCATGGCCTTTGGGTGGCCACATACATTCAACCCTAGTCTCCTAGATTGCTTAAATCTAGGTCCCATCATCTTAGCCATAATTATCCCCCCCATTTCTTAAATTATTTGCCGCGATAATTTAAGCCTTATAATAATATAACATAATTATATACAGTTGTAAATGATAATAATTATCAGTGGCAATTTTCTTATCAAATCCTAAAATATGGTATAAAAAGTAATTTAGTGATTTTTATACAAATACTGGTATAATACTATTAGTGTTGTTTACAAAGGAGTTGATTTTGTGAAAGATATTGAACTAGCTAAAGAAATATTATTAAAGGAAGATTTTGCACTTGTAGCTGTAAAAAAATGGAGAAATAATTTTTAAATCAAATGAAAAGGGTATAAAGCCTATGTATGAATTAGCAACGGAAATGAAGGATATTGCTAAAGGAGCTTCTATAGCTGATAAAGTAATAGGTAGAGGGGCAGCTTTACTATGTAGCTATTTGGATATAAATGAGGCTTATGGGAGATTAATATCTAAAGCTGGTATGGAAATACTTGAAAAAAAATCAAATATCCTATGACTTTATGGAGTCTTGTGAATATATAAAGAATAGGGATGGTACAGACTATTGTCCCATTGAGAAATTATCCATGAGTACTGAAAAAGCTTCAGACTTTTTAGAAGAGTTAAGGATTTTCTTTTCAAGAAATAAAGACTAAAGGAGACATGATAATGAATAATATAATAGATAATAGATTAAATACTAGGAATATAGTTGTTTCTGGGTTATTGTTGGCATTAGGTATTATTATACCAGTATTTTTCATACTACGGGAATTCCAGGGAACATATTTTTACCTATGCATATTCCTGTTTTATTAGGAGGGTTTTTACTTCCACCATTTTTTTGCTTTTCTTTTAGGCATATTAACGCCTATAATTAATAGTTTAATTACTGGTATGCCAGTTATGTTTCCAATGGCAGTGATTATGGTATTTGAATTAGGAATATATGGGCTTGTAGCATCATTACTATATAGAAGGCTGGAATTTTCAATTATTATTTCATTAATAGTATCTATGATTGTTGGCAGAATAATGGCTGGAATTGTAGTGTTTTTCTTAATTATATTATTTACTGTGCAGATGGACCCTATTATATTTGTGAAGGCAGGTATTATGACAGGATTACCTGGCATAATTATACAGTTGATTTTAATTCCAACTTTAATGTACGGAATAAATAGATATACTACTATTAATTTAGATTAGGAGGAATTTTATGACATTTTTAATTAAGAATGTAGATTTGCTTTCTATGGATGGGAATAAGGAGATAATCTATAATACTAATGTATATATAAAAGAAGACAAGATAAAATACATAGGTGATATTCGAGAAGATATAGAGGTAAAGAGAATTATTGATGGCAAGAATAAGTTGCTATGCCAGGACTAATAAATGGCCATACCCATATAGGTATGTCATTACTGAGAAATTATGCAGATGATTTGCCATTACATAAATGGTTAACGGAAGCCATATGGCCTGTTGAGGCTAAGTTAAATGATGAAGATATATATTGGGGGGGTTCCCTTTTAAGTATGGTAGAAATGATTCAATCTGGTACTACAACATTTTGTGATATGTACTTTTTATGGATGAAGTTGCAAAGGGAGTTATGGAGTCAGGGATGAGAGGTGTTTTGACCCGTGGCTTAATTGAAGAACCAGATAATCCAAATAGGAAACTAGATGAAACAAGATCCTTATTTAAAGATTGGCATGGAAAAGGTAATGGAAGAATTAAAGTAATGGTAGCTCCACACGCACCTTATACTTGTAGTCCTGATTTTTATTAAAAGCTATGGATTTAGCTAAGGAGCTTAATACTGGAATTCATATTCATTTATCAGAAACCAAGAAGGAAGTAGAAGATAGTATTAAATCCTATGGAAAATCTCCAATTAAGCATGTATATGATTTAGGATTATTTGATTTTCATACTATTGCTGCCCATTGTGTTCATGTAGACGATGAGGATATAGATATTATGGCTGAAAAAAAATGTATATCCAGTATATAATCCAGGGAGTAATCTAAAACTGGCTTCGGGATTTACTCCAGTGGATAAAATGCTTAAAAAGAAATAGCCGTTGCCTTAGGAACTGATGGATCATCTAGTAATAATAATTTAAATATGTTTGAAGAAATTAATTTAGCTGCTATTGTTAATAAGGCGGTAAATATGGATGCTATATCTGTTCCAGCATATTCTGCTATTGAAATGGCAACATTAAATGGAGCTAAGGCTTTAAATTGGGAAGATGAAATAGGCAGTATTAAAGTAGGTAAAAAAAGCAGATATTATTTTACTTGATATGGATAAGCCCCCCCATTTATATCCAAAACACAATTTGGTTTCAGCCCTTAGTTATTCTGTACAAGGCTCAGATGTAGATACAGTTATAATAGATGGTAAAGTCATCATGGAAAAAAAGAGAAATTAAAACTCTAGATGTAGAACAGATCAAATTTATGGCAGAAAAACAAGCTAAGGATTTAATTAAAAGATAAAAACTACAATAGAAATAATCAAGCTTGATTATTTCTATTGTAGTTTTTGAGTTTATTTTTATTGTATATTCTTATATTGAATATACTAATGGTAAGTATTCAGTATCTGTTTTAATATAGGTTATAAGGGTATAATAAGAGTGATTATAAGTAGGATAGTTATGAATTAAAAGCCAAATATTAATATATAATTAGAGGGGGGGGATTGTAAATGGGCAGCAGAATCAGGGAAATCTCTGATGGAATATTAGGGAGTGTGGGTGGGAAGGAGAATATTATTAGTTTTGATAACTGTATGACTCGAGTAAGGATAATATTAAAGGATCGTTCCAAGTTAGACAAGGCTAAACTTAAAAAAAATGGAAGATGTTATAGGTATTATTGAATCTGGTAGGCAGGTTCAAGTAGTTGTAGGACCTAGTGTTGCCACAAAGGTAGTAGAGCATATGAGAAAAGATACCAAGATAGGTGTACGTGATATACCAGAATTTAAGGCTAATAGGGAAGAAATTAGAGCTAAAGTCAAAGAAAAATATAACCAGCCTTTAAGTCGTGTCTTTAAAATGATTGCAGGCAGGTTTAAGCCACAGAAAATAGATAGATTTTAGCCTTTTTAAGTTAAAAGGGATTAAAGTATAGGGAATTGTAGGATAACTTTAGTCCCTTTTTTTATATTCACTTTCAATATCAATTTTTCCACCATGGGCTTCCACCATGGATTTTACTATAGATAGACCTAGCCCTGTTCCACCAGTAGCTTTATCTCTAGAATTATCTACTCGATAAAATCTATGAAATATAAAGGGAAGATCCTCTTTTTGATTCCGATTCCATTATCTTCCACAGTTATTATTAGATTATCTTCTACTTTTTTTTAACTCTACAAATACTTCACCATTATCCTCAAGATATCTAAGGGAGTTTGAAAGCAGATTGTTTATTATTTGTTTAAATTTATCCTTATCCATTAATACTTCTATATCCTTTTCAATGGAATATTTAATGGAATGATTTTTTTTGATTATATATAGGGGGTAAAGGTGGTTATAATATTTTCCATTTCTTGAGAAATATTAAATTTAATTTTATTAAGATTGATATTATATTCTTCTGCACTAAAAGAGTCCTTTAAATCGTCTACTAAATTGCTAAGTCTAGTGATTTCGGACATTAGTATTTGAAGATGATCTTCTGTAGGTTCCCATACCCCCATCAATTATAGCTTCAAGATGACTTTTTAAAGTAGTTAATGGTGTTCTAAGTTCATGGGATATGTCTGAAGCATATCTTTTTCTAATATCTTCTTGATGAGCAAGGGTGCTGCCTAAAAAGTTTAGAGATTGAGATAACTCTAATATTTCTTTTACATCTGTATCTACTTTAGAATAGGCAGATAGATTGCCACTTTGAATTTCATTGGCAGTATTTCTAATATTTATTAGAGGATTAGTTAATCTTCTAGAAAGTATAATGCTAACTATTAGCCCAATTGATATTGTTATAATACCAGATATTATAAAGGATTCATATAGTGTGTTTTTAAAGATAATAGCACTTTCAGTTAAATATGCATTATCTATATAGCCAAGAACTAGATACCCGAAGTCTTCATTTTCATGGGACAAAATATAAGTTTTTTTCTACATAATTGCCTTCAGGGATTTCCATCATTCTACCCATACCACGACGATGCATACCTTTCATCATGGGATTACTCATTCTAGCTCTAGTATTAGAATTATATTGAATTTTCCCATCTAAAGTCTTTATGATTATATTAATATCTTCAGCTAAAGCGTAATGTTTTAGTTCCATTGGGTCTAGCTGGAAATTGTTGTTTATATAAAGATTATTTATTTCTTCAAATATCCTTTGAAACTTATCTTCCCTTTCTTTTATTAGATAATTTTCAAATCTATTATTTATCATAATATTAGATATAAATGATATGACTATGATAGAAATAAGGATTAAAGCTGTAAAACTTAGGTTTAATTTCTTAGATAATCTCATATTTTCCTCCTATGTAGGTTATTATATAATATTATATCAAAAAAATTATATCAAAAAAAATCTTTATCTTCATAATTCCTTCATAATCTTTTTTTTATAATGGGTTTAGAACAAAGGGAGGAGATAAAAATGAAGAAAATATTAATTGTATTAAGTTTAGTATTAATTGTAGGTTTAGGTTCTGCATTTGCATATGCAGATACTCCAATAGCAAATAGGTTCCAAAGTCCAAATAATTTCAATAATACCACTCAAGAAGAATGGTTTAAGGAGAGAATGGAACTTAGAAAAGAATACCTAAAAGACGCAGTTAAGGAAGGCTTAATCACTGAAGAAGAAGCTAAAACATGGGAAGAACATTATAATTATATGGATGAATTTCATCTAGAAAATGGATTTAGAGGATGCTTCGGTGGTAGAGGTATGGGTATGATGAGAGGCTTTGGCAGAAACAATGGTTTTAGAAGAGCACCAATGGGTTGGTAAAAAAAGCAAGTTAGGGAAATCCCTAACTTGCTTTTTATCCTTCAAACTTATATCCAACGCCATAGACTGTAATTATATATTCTGGTTTCTTAGGATTTGTCTCAATTTTTGTCTAATATTTTTATATGTGTATCTATGGTTCTATCAAATCCTTCATAATCTAGACCAAAGGCTTTATTTATTAGTTGTTCTCTAGTAAAGACTACTTTGGGATTAGATGCAAGGGCTAATAAAATTTTAAACTCGTTAGTAGTTAAGTCAAGTACTTCATTATTTTTAGTGACTTGAAGTTTATCTATATCAATTTCTAACTCATCTTTAAAGATGAGTTTTCTGCTAGGGTAGTATCAGATCTATAGGAGCGTCTCATTAGAGCTTTGACTCTAGTAACTAGTTCTCTAGGACTAAAGGGTTTTACCACATAATCATCTGCACCTATGGTTAATCCCTGAATTTTACTTTCCTCATCAGATTTAGCTGTAAGCATAATTATAGGGACATTTGAAATATTTCTAATGGTGGAGCATACTTTTTCTCCAGAAATCTTAGGAATCATCAAATCTAATATAACTAGATCAACATTGTTAGATTTAAATATTTCTATGGCCTGTTCACCGTCAAAGGCAGTTATTACCTTATAATTTTCTTTTTCTAAATATGCTTTAATAACATCTGAGATGTTTTTTTTCATCTTCTACTACTAATATAAGATTGTTATCCATTTATTTGTCACCTCAAATTAATATTACCACATATCAAGCTGATTTACACATATATAATTGGGTATAGTATAAAATAGTGAATTGATATAACTATTAACTAAGGAGGCGAGGAGAGTATGGATTATACAATATTAGTAGGCGGTGCAGCTGGGCAGGGAATGGATACCTTTGCAGCTATTTTAGAAAAGACTCTAAAACGCAATGGATATTATGTATTTAGTCATAGCGATTATATGTCTAGGGTAAGAGGAGGACATAACTTTTTCCTTATAAGATTTTCAGATAAGCCAGTTTATACATTTGCAAGTATGGTAGATATTATATTTGCATTAAATGAAGAAACTGTAAATATCCATGAATCCAAGTTAAAGGAAGGCGGAATAATAATCGTAGATGAAGATATAGCAAAAGAAAAGCAATTATTCCATTTACCATTGACTAAGGTGGCTAGAGAGTTAAAGAATATTAGAGTGTCATCAACGGTAGGGTTAGGAGCTATACTTAAGTATTTTGGACTTCCTAAAGAAGAAACTATTAAGGTGATAAAAGAGCGATTTAATGAAAAATCGCTGAAGTGAATATCGACGCTTTAAATGAAGGTTATAAATTAGGAGATCAAAAATATGAATTAAGTACAAGAAAAGATGAACATATTTTAATCAATGGTAACTCAGCTGTAGCATTAGGTGCAATTGCTGCAGGATGTAGATACTATTGTGCATATCCAATGACACCTTCAACAGGTGTTTTGACTTATATGTCTTCTAAGTCCAATGAAATGGGTATTGCTATAGATCAAGTAGAAGACGAAGTTGCTGCATTAAATATGGCATTAGGTGCTGCATACGCAGGAGTTAGAGCCATGACAGGTTCCTCAGGTGGTGGAATTGCTTTAATGGTTGAGTCTCTAAGTTTAGCTGGCATAATAGAAACTCCAGTTGTAATTATTAATGTACAAAGACCTGGGCCAGCAACAGGATTACCAACTAGAACTGAGCAAGCTGACCTTAGATTTATTATTCATGCTGGACACGGAGAATTTCCAAGAATGGTTATATCTTTAAGGACTCCAGAAGATGCATTTTATCAAACTGCTAGAGCTTTTAATTTAGCAGAAAAATATCAAATACCTGTAATCTTAATGAGTGATCAAGTATTAGCAGATTCTAATGTAACTTATAAACCCTTTGATTTTAATAAAATAACTATAGATAGATACCTTGCAACAAAAGAAGATATAACAGATGAAAGATACAAAAGATATAAACTTACAGAAGATGGTATATCACCTAGATTAATACCAGGTAAAGTACCTGGAAAAGTTGTATTAGTAGATAGTGATGAGCATGATGAATATGGAAATATTACTGAAGATGCAGAAATAAGAGTTGCTATGGTGGATAAAAGGGCAAGAAAGATGGAAGGTTTAATAGATGAATTACAGGAACCTTGGTTTATAGGTAAAGAAGATCCTGAAAACTTAATTGTATGTTGGGGGGGATCTTTATATGGAGCAGTTAAAGAAGTAGTTGATAGATTAAATAATGAAGGAGTATCTATAGGAGCTTTAGTTTATGGTGATATATGGCCATTTCCTAAAAAGAAGTTATTACAAATGAGTAAAAAGGCCAAGAAATTAATTGATATTGAACAAAATTCTACTGGTCAATTAGATAGTATTATAAGGGAAGAATTATTAATACAATGTGATCACAAAATACTAAAATATGACGGAAGAGCATTAAATGGAGATGAAATATATACCAGATTGAAGGAGGAGGTATTATAATGACTATGGAATATAATTTATATGAACCAGCCTGGTGTCCAGGATGTGGTAATTTTATGATAAGAACGGCATTAAAACAAGCATTAGAAGAACTTCAAATACCACCTCATGAAGCAGTGTTAGTCTCTGGAATTGGGCAAGCAGCAAAGATTCCACATTATATTGGTATAAATGGATTTAATGGATTACATGGAAGATCTCTTCCACCAGCAATAGGAATTAAATTGTCAAATAAGGATTTAAATGTTATAGTAGAATCTGGAGATGGAGATACTTATGGTGAAGGTGGAAATCATTTTATTCATGCCATAAGAAGAAATATTAATATAGCTCATTTTGTTCATGATAATCAAATATATGGATTGACAAAAGGGCAAGGTTCTCCAACTACTGCCATGGGGGGGCAAGTAACAACATTACATTTTGATGGTGTAAAGAATCAGCCATTAAAACCCTTAGCTTTATCCCTTACAATGGGAGCAGGATTCGTAGCAAGAGGATTTTCAGGAGATATTCCTCATTTAGTAGAGTTGATGAAAGAAGCTATACTATTTAAAGGATATGCTCATTTAGATATTTTCCAACCATGTGTGGTTTGGAATAAAGTAAATACTTTTGCTTGGTATAAAGAAAGGGTATATCATTTGCCTGAGGATTATGATTATACTAACTATGATGAAGCATATAAAAAGGCCATGGAATTTGGCGATAAGATACCGATAGGTATATTATATAAAGTGGAGAAAGAGACTTATGAAGATAAATTTGAATTTATAAAAAAATGGTCCTCCACTGGTGGATAGAGAGCTTAATCCTTTAGATGCAGAAAGATTAATGGATGATTTTATATAATAAAATTATTTAGTGAAGGAGATAGCATGATGAACATAGACCAATTAACAATTAACACATTGAGAGTTTTATCTGCTGAAGCAGTAGAAAAAGCAAATTCAGGCCATCCAGGGCTGCCCTTAGGTGCAGCCCCCCCTATGGCTTATACTCTTTGGGGGGGAAAGGTTATGAATCATGATCCAAAGGATCCTAAGTGGATAAATAGAGATAGATTTATTTTATCAGCAGGTCATGGTTCTGCACTACTTTATTCTTTACTTCATTTATTTGACTATGGTTTGACTATGGAAGATTTAAAGAATTTTAGACAATTAGGTAGTAAGACACCAGGTCATCCAGAATATGGAGATACAATAGGTATAGAAGTTACAACGGGACCTTTAGGACAAGGAATTTCCAATGCTGTAGGTATGGCTATGGCAGAAGCACATTTAGCAGCTAAATTTAATACAGAAGGTTATGAAATAATTGATCATTATACCTATGTAATAGCTGGCGATGGAGATATGATGGAAGGTGTAGGTTATGAAGCTACATCTCTAGCAGGTACCTTAGGATTAGGAAAATTAATAGTATTATATGATTCAAACTCAATTACTATAGAAGGTGGAACTGATTTAGCTTTTAGGGAAAATGTAATTAAAAGATTTGAAGCTCAAGGATGGGAAACTTTCGAAGTGGAAGATGGCAATGATATAGAAGATATTTATGAAAAAAATTCAATTAGCTAAAAAGAATTTATCACAACCATCCTTAATAAAAATAACGACGGAAATAGGTTATGGTAGTCCAAGCAAACAAGGTAAAAGTTCTGCCCATGGTGCACCTTTAGGAGGAGAAGACTTAAAGGGTATGAAGGAGTTTTTTTAATTGGGAAGAAGAAGAGTTTACAGTTCCTCAAGAGGTGAAAGCTCATACAGCCAAATTAGTTAGTGAAGGTCAAAAGAAACATGAAGATTGGAAGAAAAAAAATATGAAGAATATAAACAAAAATATCCAGATTTAGCAAAGGAATTTGAAAGTTGGTTAAATCTTGAATTACCTCTTGAATACATTGAATCTAAGGAATTCTGGGAATTTGAAAAAGATTTATCTACTAGAGAAGCTTCAGGTATCTTAATTAATAGATTAGCAGAAAAGATTCCAAATTTAATTGGAGGATCAGCAGACTTAGCTCCTTCAAACAAAACTCTAATGAATAATAGGGAAGATTTTTCAGCAGAAAATTATAAAGGTTCTAATATAAGATTTGGAGTTAGAGAACATGGTATGGCAGCTGTATTAAATGGACTTTCTTTACATGGAGGCCTTAGACCATATGGTGGTACATTCTTTGTATTTAGTGACTATATGAAGCCATCAATGAGATTATCTGCTTTAATGAAGTTACCAGTAACTTATATACTAACCCATGATAGTATTGGAGTTGGAGAAGATGGTCCAACACATCAACCTATAGAACATTTAGCCATGCTAAGGTCTGTTCCAAACTTTGTTATCTTTAGACCAGCTGATGCCAGGGAGACAGCAGCAGGTTGGTATACAGCTTTGACTAGAGAAGATGGTCCTACTGGTTTAGCTTTAACTAGACAAACACTACCATTATTAGAAGGTACAGGCAAAGAAGCCTTAAAAGGTGGATATATAGTTAAAAAAAGAAAAAGATAATTTGGATATGATTTTAATGGGGGGGACTGGTTCAGAGCTTCAATTGGTATATGAAGCATCTAAGATTTTAGAAGATAAAGGAATAGGTGTTAGGGTAGTAAGTATGCCTTCTTGGGAATTATTTGAAAAACAATCTCCTGAGTACAAGGAATCAGTTTTACCTAGCAGTATAAATAAGAGATTAGCTGTGGAAGCTGGAAGTGCTTTAGGTTGGCATAGGTATGTAGGAATGAATGGTACAATAATATCTATGGAAAGCTTTGGAGCGTCTGGACCTGCTAATGAATTGTTTGAGAAGTTTGGTTTTACTGTAGATAGTGTAGTGGAAAAGGCTTTAGAATTAGTATAATGAATTAAGGGAAACGCCTCAATTAGAGGAATTTCCCTTAATTTTTCTTTTTGTTTTGTTCTTTTAATAATTTCTCTGGAGTTACATTATTTCCAAGAGGGTCAACTACTTTAACATTCATTAAAGTGTTTTTAAAATTGCCTCTAAAAACTTTAATATATTCTTGCCTCAATCTTTGTTGCTCTTCTTTTTCCTCTTGATTAAGACCAGTTGTTTTCTCTTTTTTTAGCTAGTTCATTAATTCTTTTAATTAACTCTTTCAAAAATCACCTCGTGTATAATTATATCATGGTTTAGGGAAAATATATAAGACTTTGGTTAGAAAAATAGTTGATAGTCATTATCAATTATTGATTTAAATTATAATATCTAGATATATATAATAATGATTAAACAAATGATAAAATGGAGGGATAAAATGGAAAGGATTGTGGGTAAAAAGGCACCTGACTTTATTATGAATACTTGTGATGGAGATGGAGCTGAATTTGGTAAAGTTTCATTAAAGGATTATGAAGGGAAATGGCTTGTTATGTTCTTTTATCCTTTAGATTTTACCTTTGTATGCCCAACGGAGATCACTGGTTATAGTAAGAGAATAGAAGATTTTAAGGCTCTTAATGCTGAAGTATTGTCTGTAAGCGTTGATAGTGAGCATTCACATAAGGCATGGATTAATTCAAGCTTAGGAAAGATTAACTTCCCTATGGCTTCAGATATGACTAAATCTGTATCAAAGGATTATGGTGTATTAATAGAAGAAGAAGGTGTAGCATTAAGGGGGGGACTATTTATTATAGATCCTGAGGGGGGGATCGTAAGATATTCTGTAATCCATGATTTAAATGTAGGTAGGAGTGTTGATGAGACTCTTAGGGTTTTAAAGGCTTTACAGACAGGAGGACTTTGTCCGGCGGATTGGGATGAAGGAGAAGAGTTGTTATAAAATAATTAAGCCCTTTTTAAAGGGCTTAATTATTTTGGTTATATTTCTTTTATAAATATTTTCTTGTTGTTTTTTTTATCTTTTCTTTAAATCCCATTTTTAATAAATAATCATTATGAGATTCACTAGCAGAATGACTCATAAGCTTATTGTAACCTAAGTTCAAGAAGTAATCTTTATACTCTTCATATATATAATTTCCTATTTTAAAGTCTCTGTATTCAGGAATAGCATAGTCTAGATTAACAAGTAAAGTTGTCTCATCATATTTTGATCCAAGGAAAATGCCAGCAGGCACTAAATTTCTTAAAATATAAAATCCAGTACTTATATCTTTGTTATGGAAATCAAATTCTGGGAAATATTCTAATATATTTTTCTTGTGGAATTCCATAAAATAATTAAAATACTTAGAATTAAAATCTATTTTTAATAGTTTGAAGTAATCTTTTTTTTGTTGTGATTTATAAATTTGTACAAGATAATATATATTAATAAATGCTGTACCCATATTCATAAAGGCTACAGGAAGGGAACCTATTATAAAACCATATATTGAAAATATTGTAGAGCCTAACAAATTTATCCAGCGGAGTTTTAAAATTGAACTCATTAACAGGGAAATCAATACTAAAAATGAAGCTAAATAACCTATCCATTCTACCCACTGAGGATTCATATTATCACCTCCATTATTTTATATTATGACTTATAATGTTGCCTTATCCAATATAAGTTTTTATAATGAAGTAATTACTCCCATTAAACCAAATTTATCTTTATCTCTTCTATAGGAATGGAGCATAGGATTAGATTTAGTTGAAAGGTCTATTATTGTAATATTTTCTTCTTTTATACCCATTTCCATTAATAATCTCTTATTAGTTTCTTGCAAATCTATGAGATATTTTTTTATTGGATTTTTTTAGAGATAATTTCATTATGAAAATTAAATTCATTTTCAAATAGTTCCTTTACATCCATATCAACTTCAAAATCATTTTTCCTATACTGGGACCTAAAACTGCAATTATATCATTAGGATTTGATCCATAATTATTTACCATAGCAGATACTCCATAGATTCCTATTTTCTTAAGAGTTCCTTTCCAGCCAGAGTGAATATTACCATGGACCCTTTTTATAGGGTCATAGAGAATAATTGGGGTGCAATCAGCATATTTACTAATTAAGGCTATATTTTTTTAAATTAGTTATAAGACCATCATTATTTTGAATTACACGACCAATTTCATATTTTTCACCTTGGTTAATATCTTTAATAGCTGTAATATTTTTTTTGAGTGTTCTTGTATACTAGAAAATATTTCTATAGGCTCGATGCCCATAAACTCTAAGGTTTTTTTTATGATTTTCCTTAATTTTATCTTGACTACTACCATATTTAAAGCTCATATTCATATCAATTGTAGTAAAACAGTGGTTTAATCCTAATTCTTTTAGCTTAGGTATTAGGATATAACGTATATTGTCTTTTATCTCAATAGAATACTTCATATTTTTCTCCTTGTTATAGCATATTTTACATAATAAACCTTTCAATATACTATTCTATACTTTATTCAATATTAACTCAATAGAAAATATAAAGGTGATAAATAAAGAATATTATCGGGTATATATTTAATAAGAAACTAGAGGAGGGATATAAAATGAAGAAAATTCTAGTTGCAGTAGATGGCTCAGAAAATTCCCGAAAAGCTATATTAAAAACTAAAGAATTAGCTAAATTAAACAGTAGTGATGTAGTATTATTACATGTTGTAAACGATGTTATGAATAGTCCGTATATAACTAATAGAGAATATAGAACTGTAATAAGTAAAGCCTTTATAGAACAGGGAAACAATATATTAAGGGAGTCATTAGAAGAATTTAAAGGATTTGAAGGCAATGTAAGAACAGAGATTAAATTTGGTGACCCAGGGAAATTAATAGTTGAAATGGCAGAAAAAGAGGAATTCGACCTTGTAGTTATGGGTAGTAGAGGGTTAAATGCTATATCTAGAGCAATGCTTGGTAGTGTATCTAATAAGGTTTTAAATAATATTCATGTATCTGTATTAATAGTAAAATAGCGTTAAAACTATATCAAATATTAAAAGTTGACACAACAAGGAGGAGAAAAAAAGAAAAGCTAGATAATCTTATAGCAAGGGGGAACAGTAGTAGAAGCAGATATTCTAGAAGAGTTAGCTGAAGCCATTGGAGTTACAGCAGATAATTGAGGTAACTGGTGGCATCCATGGTGCTAACAGATTAGGTGGGAATGCTATTGCTGATATTGTAGTATTTGGTAAGATTGCTGGTAAATCTGTTATGGGTAAATAACTTTTTAGATAATTTAATAGTAAAGTTAAGAGTAGAATACCTGGCAAGGTAAATAACTTGCTAGGTATTTTGTATTGTCTTAATAAAATACTAAGTAGAGCAAAATAGGTAGATAGTGGTATAATATAATTAAATATTTATAGAAGGGGGATAAAGATGAAAAGACAAAATAATAGTTTATTAAGCTTAGAGATATTTGTTATTGTATGTATATTAATGATCAGTTTAACAGGATGTTCTGCAATTAGAGATAAAATTGCAGTGACAAAGGGTGAATTAATAGGTAACCATTTTGAAGTGTCAACTTTTGACCATTTAGGGAATAAGACATTAACAGTAGATGGAAGCAAAATAACAGTAGGATTATTTGAAAATGATGCTAACATAGATGAAACATCAACTGGGTATGGTTCAAGTGTTTTAGAAATAACAGTTAACGGGAAACAATTACTTCAAGTTGGAAATACTGTAATTTTGCAGAAGATGGATTAGACATGGTGGAAGACTTTGAGATACCTCAAGACATATCTGTAGATAGTGGTGGAGGATTAGTTCCTATTGATAGATTTATAAACAATATTAAAAATAATCTTGGGAAGAAAAAGACAATTATAATATCAAGTCAAATGGGAATTCCTATAGGAGTATATCAAGGGAAGAATGTTTATGTTACAGTTCCAGATAATTTACCAAAGATGACAAGATTAAATATTGATGGTAAAAGTTTATATATTCATCGTGCAAATTACCTGATATTTGATACAGAGATGATTAAATAATAGAAGAATAAGTTATTTTAAAAGATTAGAGGTGTGTATTTATTGGATATTTTAAATTCAAAGGAATTAGTTGAAAAGCTAATAAATGAAAATAAAATGGTATTGGTTTACTTTGGAAGTAAAACCTGTGGTGTATGCACAGATTTGAAACCTAAAGTTGAGGATATATTAAAAAAATATCCTAAAATCAAAAGTGCCTATATAGATGTGGAAAAATTTCATAAAATAGCAGTTTCCTATGGTTTTTTTCACTATACCAGGTATTCTTTTATTTGTTGAAGGTAAGGAGTCTATAAGAGAAGCTAGACATATTAGTGTTCAAGACATAGATAATAGGATTTCGCGTTATTGTAGTTTATTATTTGAATAATATAAAGTCTATTAATGAAAGAGGAACTATATGAGAATAGGATATGCATGTTTAACAATAGGAGTTAGAGATTCAAATTTTAGAAGATGTATGCTTAAAAATGCTAGTGAAGATAAATTATTATCTATTATTAAGCATAATTTAAATTCCCTTGAAAATATAATCGACTATAATATAGAGAATAATATAAAACTTTTTAGAATTAGCTCTGATTTAATACCCTTTGGATCCAGCCAGGTAAATAGGATTCCTTGGTGGGATGTGTATGCTTCAAGGTTTTCTTCAATTGGAAGAAAAATAAGAGAGGCTGGGATACGTGTTTCTATGCATCCTGGTCAATATACTGTATTAAATTCTCCGAAAGTAGATGTAGTTAAAGGAGCCATAGATGACTTAATTTATCATAATAGGGTTCTTGATTCTCTTGGAGTAAATATAGATGGAAAGATTGTCCTTCATATTGGAGGAGTTTATGGAAATAAAGAGGAGGCTATTAATAGGTTTGTTACAAATTTTAAGCTATTAGATATAAGGATAAAGGAACGCTTAGTTGTGGAAAATGACGATAAATCTTTTAATATAGCAGATGCTTTAAAAGTAGGAAATTCTCTAAATATTCCTGTTGTTTTTGACAATCTTCATAATGAGGTTTTACCCTTTGATATTACAAAGGACAATAAATATTGGATAGAACAATGTAAGAAAACATGGAAAAAAAGAAGATGGGACTCAAAAAAATACATTACTCCCAACAAAATTTAGATAAAAAAACCTGGTGCCCATTCTAATACTATAGATTTAGAGTCTTTTATGAGTTTTGTAGAAGATTTAAATAGTGAAACAGATATAATGTTAGAAGTAAAAGACAAAAATATTTCTGCTATTAAGTGTATTAATGGTATCAATGCAAATAATAAAATAAAAACTCTTGAAGTAGAATGGAGTAAATATAAATATAATGTGTTAGAGCATTCATCGGAAAAATATAATAAGATTCGTAAATTGCTTAAAGAAAAAGATTGTTATCCTGTGGTGGAATTTTATAAATTAATAGATGATGCTTTGTCTATAGAGATAACAAAAGGTAATTTTATAAATGCAGCACTTCATGTTTGGGGGGGATATTTTAAATCAAAAGCAAGTGATGCTGAGAAGAGTAAGTTTATGAAATCTTTAGAAAGATATAAACAAGATAAACTATCGGAAAAAAACTGTTAAAAACCAATTGATGAAGATGGCTTTAAAGTATGAAGAAGAATATCTTTTGAATTCATATTATTTTTATTTATAATATAAAATGTCCTTAATATTATATATGGTAAGGACATTTTATACTTTGATAAGTTAATACTATTTAGTATTGTAGATGGGTTCTTCCCACCATCCAAAGGCGATTCTTCCGCTAGCTGTTAAATCTGGTGTTTCTGGATTAGATAAAAATATTAAAAAAAGAGCCACCTGGTGGGAAAATAAACTTTCCTTGCTCATCATCTACAATGGTTGTTTCAGGTTGACCACGTCTTACAAAGGCTTTTATACCACCTATAGGTTCACCAGTTACATTTGAAGAATATTGTAATTTTATTTTTGGACTTGGAAGTGGACAAAAAGCTAAGTTTGCTGGAGTCACAAGGGTTGATTCATATGGGCTTCCAGGAGGCGTTGTGTTGAACCATATTTGAGCTCTAAAGGGTGATTCTGAAACATCACTTACAGTCCAAACAGTTACGTGCAAGTTAATATTAGAATTAGGGGGGGTTAAAGAGTCTAGCCCAAGCGCTTGTATTATTACCAAAGGATAGGTTGTCTGCATAGCCAACAAAATATTTCCCTTCTAAAGATTTTGCTAAGTTAATAGGGACGGCAACTTGATACTCTATAGATGGATTATATATTGTTGGATTAGGAAAATGACAATGTGAAAAATAAGGACTATTTTTGTTATACTCAATGGTATTATTAAATTTATTATCCATAAATAATTACTCCTTTTTATTTAGACTTATTTTATTATATGCTAAGTGGTAATAATGGTTTCTTATGAAGTAAATATTGGGGGGGTATTATTATTAATAAGAGTAAATTATTTAAATTGTGCATATATTTTAATAATTTAGTATGCAATGAATAGAAGCTATTATCTTATAAATGGAGGTGAGTTTTATGTCAAAAGATATTGAGTTAGTTCTTTTAAAAACGATTAATAGTGAATATGAATTAAACTTAATTAAAGGATTGTTAAATGAACATAAAATACCATATATAATAAAGGATTATGGAAGCGGTGGTTATATGCGAATTATTGGTGGAACATCTCTTTATAAGACGGATATATTAGTTGAAAAGTCAATGCTAGATGTAGCAAAATCTCTTCTAGAAGATTTTATTTTTTTATGAGTAATTTTATTAATATTTTAATGTTTTTTTGCAGATACTAATCTTGAAGAATAAAATAAGGAGAGATGTTTTGTGACTGTAATGAATAAATTAGAAACAGCTTTAGCTAGTGCTAAAGGTTTAGCAGCTGATTTAAAGACATTTTCTTTGGATACAGATGATCAAAGTGCAAAGCAAATGTTTAATATGCTTTCTTCAAATGCAGAAAACATGGCTCAAATGATTGAAAATAGAGTAAATCATCTTAAGAGTGAAGAACCTCAATATAATAAACAACAATAATATAAAATAAAAACTTCTATATAGAAAGAATATGGAAGTTTTATTTTATATTATTAATATTTTTTTTATGGGCATTATATTAATATATTAGTATTTAAGAATATAGAAGGATGATATTATGAATATAAAAAAATATATTTTTAGAAGCGGAAAAGTTAAATATTTTGGAATTGTTTATTAGAACATCAATATTGTATTTTGTCTTATTTGCGTCTACTAAGGTTATGGGATTTCGACAAGTAGGCATAGTTACTCCATATAATTTTTTTTGATGGCTGCTGGAATTAGTCATATTGCAGCTTCTCGCATGGTAGATCCAAAATCAAGGCCAATTGATGCAATAATAATAATATTTTTATACACTTTAATCAATATAGGTATTTCATATCTTTATTTTAAATTTCCATCAATAGTGTCGCAAAAACCAATAATATTAATTAAGAATGGGAAAATCGTAAAAAAATAATTTATTAAAATCAAAATTAACAATTGACAATTTATTTTCTATACTAAGAGAAAAAGATGTTCACAATATAGAAAATATAGAATATTTAATTGCTGAAGCTACGGGAGACTTTAGTGTGGGAGTAAACAAAAATATGATGCCACCAAGCAAAATGGATATGGGGATAAAAGTCCCACAAGATGCACTATCAGAAGTTATTATATACAAGGGCACGATTGATGGAAAGGTACTTAAAAAAATGATTTGAGTTATGAATGGATTAAAGGTGAACTTAATAAAAGCAAGATAGATAATATAGACAGTATTTATCTCGGGGTTTTAACTCCCGATAAAAAATTATATATTATTTTATAGAATAGGGGGGGATATTTTATATGGATGTTTTGGTGTTATTAAAGATATTTCTTTATTAGGTTATGTATTAAGAACATTAATTGTAGGAATAATATCCTTCGGAGTAGGAAGATTTATGATGAAAAGAACAATAAATCAACTTACTACTTATGATTTTTCAGTAGTGTGGATATTAGGAGCTATTACAGTTGCACCTTTGTTAGATGGAGAGATTTCATTTACATATATAATAGTTCCATTAATAGCATTATTTTTTTGGCACTATATTATGAGTGTTTTATCTCTGAAAAGTAGAAAGTTATCACTATTTTTTTAACGGGAAACCTATTATTTTAATAGATAATGGTAAAATAATTAGAAAAAAATTTAAATAAGCAATTTATAAATATTGATTTGTTATTAAGTGAATTAAGGCAAAAGAGCATATTTGATATTCTAGAAGTAAAATATGTAATTTTAGAACCTAATGGGCGTTTTAGTATTATAAAAAAAGAAAACTACAGATTTGTTACTGCTAATGATTTAAATATTACAGCTAAACCCATGGATTTACCCTTAGTTGTCATTAATGATGGTAAATTGTTTGAGGAAAAATTAAATGAGCTAGGTTTAAATAAAGACTGGCTTATGGATAATCTAAATATGTATGATATTGATGACATTACAAAAGTTTATTTAGCTACTATAGATAGAACTAACAAATTATATATTTCTAAGAAAACATATGATTAGTCACTATATACTACCTAGACAAGGTTTTTATCATTTATTTTACAATAGAGAAAAGGAGAGTGATATTATGAATAGACTAGGGAAAGAGAAGTCTCCATATTTACTACAACATAAAGATAATCCAGTAAATTGGTATCCATGGGGGGGAGAAGAAGCTTTAAATAAAGCCAAAGAAGAAGGTAAATTATTATTTATATCTATTGGTTATTCAACCTGCCATTGGTGTCATGTCATGAATCGAGAAAGTTTTAGTGATGAAGAGGTAGCTAAAGTTCTAAATGAATATTTTATTCCTATTAAAGTGGATAGAGAGGAAAGACCAGATATAGATAAGGTATATATGGAATTTTCTCAAGCCATGACTGGTAGTGGGGGGGATGGCCATTAAATGTAGTTGCAACTCCAGAAGGTAAGCCCTTTTCTACTGTAACTTATTTACCCAAAAATACTAGAGGTAGAATGATAGGTATCATAGACTATGGAGAGAAGCTTAATGATCTTTGGGAAAAAGAAGGGAAAAGTATACTAAGGAAAAGTAATTTGATCTTAGAAGAGGTAAAAAGCTATCTAATAGATATTCATCAGGAGATATATCTGAAGAAATCAATAAAGATGGAAAATATGATTTGGCCGTAATATACGACAAGGTAAATGGTGGATTTGGAACTAGCCCAAAGTTTCCAATGCCTCAATATATATTATTTTTATTGGCATATGGAGAATATTATGAAGATAAAGAGTCTATGGATATGGCCGAAGATACATTGGAAAAGATGTATAAGGGTGGAATATTTGATCATATAGGATATGGATTTTTAGGTATTCTGTAGATGAAAAGTGGTTAGTTCCCCCCCATTTTGAAAAAAATGCTTTATGATAATGCTCTTATGGCATTAACATATACAAAGGCATATGAAATAACAGGCAAATCTTTATATGGGGAAATTGCTAAAAAGATATTTGAATTTGTAATACGTGATTTATTATCTTCCGAAGGAGGATTTTATTCAGCATTAGATGCAGATTCAGAGGGGGGGATAGAAGGCAAATATTATCTATTTTCTAAAGAAGAGATAATGAACTTATTAGGGGGGCTGAATGGGGGGGAGAGACATTTTGCAATAATTATGATATCAGCAATTTAGGTAACTTCCAGGGCTTAAATATACCTAATTTAATAAATAAGAATTTACAGTATATAGACCTTAGCTTAGAAAGTATGATTGATAGGATATTCATATATAGGGAGATGAGAATCAAACCACATAGAGATGAAAAGATATTAACATCTTGGAATGGATTGATGATTGGAAGTTTGGCATATGCAGGAAAGATATTGAAGGAAGATTTTTATGTTAAAAAGGCAAGGGAAGCTACAAATTTTATATTGAAGAAATCTATAGATCATGAAGGCAATCTCCTATCTGTATATATAGATGGGCAAAGTTATAATTTAGGATGTTTAGATGATTATTCCTTCTTTATATATGGATTACTTGAGTTATTTGAAGTATTAGAAGATAAATATTATTTAAACAAAGGTAAAGAGTTGATGAATAAGTTATTAGATGAGTTTTGGGATAGGGAACAGGGAGGATTTTATTTTTATGGACATAATTCTGAGAAATTGATACTGAGACTAAAGGATTATTATGATGGAGCCATTCCTTCAGGTAATGCTTTTGCACTATTGAATATGTTAAAGTTATATAGATTTACTAAAGATAAGAGGTATGAAGAATTAGCTAAAAAAACTGATATTTAGTTTTGGTGAGGATGTGAATAAAAACCCTTTAGCACATCTATATTCAGTTATGGCGTTGGGTTATATGATATAAAATAAAAGAACCGTGGAAATCAAATTTTCCACGGTTTTTATATTTAATTAAAAGAAGTTTAAAAATGTAGTAATTACTCCTGTATTAAAGAAGTCTATAAATAAACTTCCTACAAGGGGGGGTAATATAAAGAATGCTGCTGGTGCTGGACCAAATTTAGTTGTTACAGCATTCATATTAGCTATTCCATTGGGAGTAGCTCCTAGACCAAATCCACAGTGGCCAGCTGCTAATACTGCTGCATCGTAATCTCTTCCCATAACATTAAATGTAATGAAGTTTGCAAATAAGTACATTAATAATGTTTGTGACAATAACATAACCACCATTGGGATGGCTAAATCTGCTAATTGCCATAATTTTAAGGACATAAGTGCCATTGATAGGAACAATGATAAAGCAATTCCACCAAGTATATCGATTTCCACTGTAGGAACATCATAGGATTTGAAAATATCAGAAATATTTCTAATTATTGCCCCCCCTGCAAGCATAGCTCCTATATATGGTGGGAATGTTAATCCTGTTTTTTTCTAATAAGGAAGAGATAATAGTTCCTATACCCATTGCTATTAATATTTCAAAAGTAGCTACATAAAAATTATTAGGCACTAATTTACCATTATTTTCATCAAGAACATCTACTTCAAAACTAGATTTTTTTTCAACATCTCTTTTATCGAGTAAATTATTTTTTTTCAATTAATCGTTTTCCTACTGGTCCACCAAGCATACCACCAGCTACAAGACCGAAGGTTGCAGCTGCAACTGCTACTGTATTTGCTCCTACAATTCCGGCATCTTCAATAACTGGTCCAAAGGCTGCTGCAGTACCATGACCTCCAGTCATTGGAACGGAACCAGTTGCCATGCCTAATAGTGGGTTAAGATCGAATAGGGATGCTAGTCCAATTCCTAAAATGTTTTGTAAAACAACTAATACTACAGCAACACCTAAAAATAAAAATACCTTTAATCCACCTTTTCTTAATAATCCAAAGCTTGCACTAAATCCAACTGAAGTGAAAAATATGGTCATAGCAAGTTTTTCTAATGTGCTATCCATTACAAATTCCATAATATTATTTTGTTTAAGTATTAATGCTAATATTGCGAAAAGTAATCCTCCTACTACAGGTGAAGGTATACAATATTTAGATAAAAAGTTTATCTTCTTTACTAAATATTCACCTAGCAACAGTAGTATAACTGCCAATGCAATGGTTTGCACCATATCTAATTGTATAATCATAATATGCCCTCCATATGTTTTATTTTATAATTGTATTATAAAATTAGAGGGACAAGATTATACAATATCCTACAGAAAGGTACAAAAATATTTTAAAATTATGCAATTATAATGTTTTAAAGTATCAATTGTATGAAAATTTATATATCAATTTTAGATATGATTCCTTCTATAAATTTACGTATATTTATTTTGCCTCTGTATTTAGAGCGATTTTCGATATAATTCATTTCCTGTTTTACTTGCTTAAAATCAAAGAGCAATGTTGAGTATTCTGTGAATTTTGCATTATAGTAATCATCTAAACCCATTTCAGCAATATTAGATAGGGCTTTTTGTATAGCGCGTCTTATTCTTTGTTCTATTGCATTTGGGCTAATATTTGTTGATTTAGTAATAGTTTCTTCATTGGCTATTTCATCATATAATTCTTGTAATACATATTGGGAACTATAATCTGCTTTTTTTATAATCTATTACAATTTCAATAAGTTTTATTAAATCAGAAGTTCCAAGATCACCTATAATCCCAATATCTGAAAAAAATACTTTCTATTTTTTTTGTGTAGTATTTATTTGTATTATTGGATTAGTTTGACCAACATTTCCTAACAAGTCTTTTATTATGGACATGGATTTTTCTAACTCGATATTATGAGATATATTTTAATAACATTGATAACTTCAATTGAATTAATTGGTTTTTTTTATAAAAAAACAATACTCCAGTATTATATGCATTTGATATCATTGGTTCATCTTCTACTTGAGATATCATGATTATCTTTCCTGAATAGCCTTTTTCAAGGATACCTTTGACTATTTGAACACCATCTTTATGGGGGGGTAAAAGATAATCTATTAATACTATATCAGGATTATAAAAAAAGTATCTCTTCTATGGCATGTTTCCCACTATTTAAATCAGCTACAACTTTACCTAGTTTATTTTTTTACAATAATAGTTTTTAACATCTGAACAATATTTACATCATCATCTATAATCATAATAGTATTTATCACAACATCACCCTCTTAATGAATTTAATGGTATCGATATGGTAAAAGTAGTTCCCATATTTTTCTTTGATTCAATGTCAATTGAACCATTCAAATTTTCCACAATATTTTTAATGTGTGAAAGTCCAATTCCTGTAGATGGTTCTCCAGTATGTTTATCGAACTTAGTAGTAAATCCAGGGTTAAAAATATATGGGAGAATATCTTCTTCTATTCCTTCACCATCATCAGAAATTTTAAGTATAATATTTTCAGAATCCTGTAGTTGAATGACCTGTATATTGCCATTTTCTTTTGATGCATCTATAGCATTTATTATTAGATTATTTAATATGGTAAATAAAAAAAATAATATTTTTTTAATATATACATTGTCATTTATTTTAAATTTATATTTACTTTTTTTTATTATTTTGTTCAACATATCTATTTATATTATCTTCTATTATTAAACCAATGTCTTTAAAACTCATGGCATCATTTTCTTCAAAGTCTTTAATAAATCCTTCTAACCCACTTATTACTCTATAATAGTCTTTTTTTAATTTCATGAACTTCTCGGGCGATATCTAAAGCTGTTTTGCTTATTTTCATATTATCTTTATGATTTTGATATAGGCTATGACTTTTACTCATTACATTTTCAATGTCTTTCATGGATTTATTAAGATAAAACATCTCTGCTTGTATATTAGATATTATTGTATTTAATTGAGTGTATCTTTTTTTTGGTGTTCCTTTTTCCGAATTAACAGCTCTTGATTTTTAAATATTATGAATATTGTATATGAAGCTATGCTTCGAATTAATCCTATAATCAATATGTAGTGGAATAAATTCAAATTTAAATTGTTTCTCAAAGAGGATTCAAATATATTACAAATAATATCTATAGAAAACAAAGTTAAGATAGTTTTTATAGCATTATCACTGTGTTTTCTCAAGGATGTAAAATAAGCTAAAATTCCAAATAAAGCATAGTATATGGAACCGGGAAAATCAATTTTTAGTATTTCTAGTGCATTACCAGAGAATTTAAGAGAATTAATAAATCCTCTTAAAACAAAAACAGATAATCCAGTTAGAATTCCTAAATAAATTTCTTTTAAATCTGTGTATAATAATAGGGCTAAGCTTAGAGCCAACACACCTGCTGAAAATCTAAAGGCATCTTGGAAAGGATAAAAATACATTTCCCCAAATAAAGTAATAGTTATTATAGCAATAAAGTATTTTTTTTATTTTTGTCCATAGCTAATCCTCCAATTATTTTAAATTATAACATATTTTAAAATAATGTGTTAATTTATCGGATTTTAGAAAAATATTTACATTAAGCTAAAATAGTGTATAATATATTATAATGATGATCAAGAATAGTAGTTATATAAAAGGTCTATAGCGAGTTAGGAATGGTGAAAGCCTAATGATACTTATATGACGAATGGACTTGGGAGTATATACCTGAATAAGTAGGGTATAGGGTTAATCACCCTTATTTGATTAAAGTTGGCTTTTAATAGCAATTAGAGTGGTACCGCGGAATTTAACCTTTCGTCTCTTATTAGAGATGAAGGGTTTTTTTATTTTAGGGAGGGAGATATAAATGGATAAAAAAAATTGTTTTTAGTGGTGTTCAACCTTCAGGGGGGGTTTTGACCATAGGAAATTATATAGGAGCCATAAGAAATTGGGTTGAACTTCAAGATGAATATAATTGTTATTATTGTGTAGTAGATCAACATGCTATAACTGTACCACAAGTACCAAAGGATTTAAGAAGAAACACTTTAGATGTGTTAGCATTACTTTTAGCAGCGGGAATTGATCCAGAAAAATCTGCATTATTCATACAATCCCATGTATCTGCTCATTCAGAATTATCCTGGGTTCTTAATACTATGACTTATATGGGTCAATTAAATAGGATGACTCAATTTAAAGAAAAATCTAGAAGGTCAGAAGAAAATTTAAATGCAGGATTATTTACTTATCCTGTATTAATGGCTTCAGATATTTTGTTGTATAATACTGATTTAGTTCCAGTGGGAGAAGATCAAAAACAACATTTAGAATTAGCTAGGGATTTAGCTGAACGATTTAATAATAGATATAGTGATACTTTTAAAGTTCCAGATCCCTTGATAAAAGAATTTGGAGCAAGGATTATGAGTTTACAAGATCCAGAATCCAAGATGAGTAAATCTGATAAGGACCAAAATGGCTATATACTTTTGTTAGATGATGCTGATACTATTCGTAGGAAGATAAAAAGAGCTGTTACAGATTCCACTGGTGTTGTATCGTATAATGATGAACAATTAGGTTTAAAAAACCTATTAAATATTTATTCTGCATTTACCTTAGAAAGTATAGATGAAATAGTTGAAAGATATGAAGGTGTTGGATATGGAAAGTTTAAGGAAGAATTAGCAGAAGTAGTAGTTCAGGGTTTAGCTCCTATACATGAAAAATATAATTATCTAATGAAAAATAAAGATTATTTAGAAAGTGTATATAAATCAGGGGGGGCTGAAAAGGCAGAATATCAAGCTATGAAGATGTTGAGAAAAGTTTATAGAAAAATTGGCTTTGTTCAAAGATAATATTATTTAAGCCCCCCTTTGTTTAGACATAAGGGGGCTTAAATTAATTATTTTCATGGCTTTTTCAGCAAATTTAGTTGTTACTATGTTATTATAATCAGCTCTTTCTTCTAATTCTCCTGCTAATTCCATAATATCCATCATATGATTTAATCCATCTTCAGTAATAATTAAGTCTGGCTTCCAGCTGTCCTGTTCCTTATATCTATCTATAAGTGTTATTAGGATTTCATCTTCAGTATCTGGAAATTGGGATTTTAATGCTTTTGCTATTTCTTCAGAAGAATGTTCTTGAACCCATACCATGGCTTTATATAAAGCATTTGTAAATTTTTGAATAGTTTCTGGATTTTTTTTCTATATATTCTTTAGTTGCCGAATAGCAAGTATACGGGATATATCCCCCCCTTCTTTTCCAATTGAAGCTACTACATATCCTTTTCCTTCCTTTTCTAAGGTGGCAGCTACAGGCTCAAAAAGGGTAACATAGTCTCCTTCACCAGCGATAAATGCTCCTGCCATGGCTTCAAATTGTATATCCGTTCTAACTATTACATCTTCATCTAACTTTAATCCTTTAGATTTTAGTACATATTCTAAGGTCATTTCTGGCATTCCGCCTTTTCTACCACCAATAACTGTTGTTCCCTTTAACTTATCAAAGGTGAAGTTATCATCTTTTTCTCTTCCAACCAAAAAGGAACCATCTCTTTGGGTAAGTTGGGCAAAATTAATTACATAATTTTCTCTTCCTTGATTATATACGTATACGGATGCTTCTGGACCCATGAATCCAATATCTACTTCTCCACTTAAGAGTGCCGCCATAACTTTATCTGCGCCCTTGCCGTTTATTAGTTCTATATCAAATCCCTCTTCTTCAAAAAAAACCCTGGGTAATGGCTATATATTGAGGGGTATAGAATAATGAGTGGGTGACTTCCATTAATTTAATCTTTTGATTTGGACTTTTTGAACATGCTGTTCCAATCAAGGTCAAAATCAAAACCATGATTAGACAAAATGTCAAAGCCTTAAAATGTTTTGACATCCCATCACTCCTTGTATAATATAGTATTATGATAGTTTCTTTAATGATATTGTATTCTTTTTAAATATATTGGTTACTATAATTTTTAAGGAGGGTGGTATATGAACATACCTAATATTTTGACATTATTAAGAATTATTTTAGTTCCTATTTATCTTTTAGTATTTTTTTCAAATCTTAAGAATCGAGTATTATTGGCAGGATTAATATTTATTTTAGCTGGGATTTCTGACGTTCTAGATGGATATATAGCTAGAAAATATGATTTAATTACAAAATTAGGTAGTGTTTTAGACCCTTTTGCAGACAAGATGATGACATTTGCAGTTTTAATTAGTTTTACTTGGGCTAAGTTAATTCCATCATGGATTTTAATTGCCCTTGGAATAAAGGAAATGCTGATGATTTCAGGTGGTGCCATATTATATTTATTTAAGGGTAATCAAGTATTGCCTTCAAATAAATATGGTAAAATTGCAACTACATCTTTTTATGCAGCTACTCTATCTATAGTTTTTAGACTTCCTGAGATGATATCGAAAGTTTTGTTCTTTACAACAGTAGTATTAAATATTTTGGCATTTATAAATTATTTAATAATTTATATTTCTATGAGGAAGAATACTCAGGGAATCAGTTGACAAATAGATGTTTAATCTATATAATTAAAGCAATAATTTGATAAATGTAGTGAGGAAGAGGAGTAAATAAATAACTTTTACAGAGAAAGGATCCTAGGCTGAAAGATCTTTGGAGCAATATTTATTGAAGGTAGCTTCTGAACATTTAGGCTGAAAGATAGTAGGTCTAAACGGTTATTCCGTTATAATTTTCGAGAGTCATGACTTAAGTCATGGAATTAAGGTGGTACCGCGATATTGACCCTTCGTCCTTATTTATATAAGAATGAAGGGATTTCTTTTTTTTAGAGGAGGAATGTAGATGTTGGAAAATTTATCAAAGACGTATAATCCTAAAGATTTTGAGGATAGATTATACGAATATTGGAATGATAATGGATATTTTATGGCCCATGTAGATGAGAATAAAAAGCCTTATACTATAATGATGCCACCACCAAATGTTACTGGAAGTCTTCATATGGGGGGCATGCATTAAATAACACAATTCAAGATGTCTTGACTAGATGGAAAAGAATGTCTGGCTATGAAGCTTTGTGGTTGCCAGGAACAGACCATGCTAGTATCTCTACAGAAGCAAAGGTAGTGGAAAAGATTACTAAGGAAGGTAAGACCAAAGAAGAATTAGGGAGAGAGAAGTTTATAGAAGAAGCATGGGAATGGACCCATTTATATGGTGGAACTATAAAAAATCAACTTAAAAAAACTTGGTGTATCTTGTGATTGGTCTAGGGATAGATTTACTTTAGATGAAAATTTAAGTAAGGCAGTAGAAGAAGTATTTATTAGGTTATATGATAAAGGATTGATTTATAGAGGAGATAGAATAATAAACTGGTGTCCTAGCTGTAGAACTGCAATATCAGATGCTGAAGTTGAACATGAGGATAGTAAAGGTTATATATGGCATATTAATTATCCCATTAAAGATAGTAATAATTTTATAACCATTGCTACTACAAGACCAGAAACTATACTAGGAGATTTAGCAATAGCAGTTAATCCTAAAGATGAAAGATATAAAAATTTAGTTGGGAAAGTAGCTATATTGCCATTGGTAAATAGGGAAATTCCAATTATAGCTGATGATTATGTTGATATGGAATTTGGTACAGGAGCCGTTAAAATAACACCTTCCCACGATCCTAATGACTTCGAAGTAGGAGAAAGGTTCCATCTTGGTCAATGTATAGTCATAGATGAAAAAGGATATATAAACTCTAATGGTGGAGAATATGAAGGATTAGAAAGATTTGAAGCTAGGAAAAAGATAGTTGAGGATTTAAAAGATCAAGGTTATTTACTGGAAGTTAAAGAACATGAAAATGCTATTGGACACTGTGAACGTTGTAATACTATAATTGAGCCTTTAATATCAAAGCAATGGTTTGTAAAAATGGAACCCCCCCTTGCTAAACCAGCTTTAGAGGCTTATAAAAAGGAGAACTAAATTTTATACCTGAGAGATTTGGAAAAGTATATAGTCACTGGTTAGAAAATATTAGGGATTGGTGTATATCTAGACAACTATGGTGGGGGACATAGACTACCAGTTTACTATTGTATGGATTGTAACGAAGTAATGGTTGCAAGGGAAAAACCTGAAAAATGTAGTAAATGTAATAGTATAAATATTAAACAAGATGAAGATACATTAGATACATGGTTTTCATCTGCATTATGGCCTTTTTCTACTTTAGGTTGGCCAGACAATACAGAGGATTTACAATACTTCTTCCCTACAGATGTGTTGATTACAGGTTATGATATTATTTTCTTCTGGGTAGTTAGAATGGTATTTTCTAGTATTGAGCAAATGGGTCAAATACCATTTAAAGATGTATTTTAACAGGTTTAGTAAGAGATAGTGAAGGTAGAAAAATGAGTAAGTCTTTAGGTAATGGTATTGACCCATTGGAAGTTATAGATATTTATGGTGCAGATGCTTTGAGATTTACTTTGGTTACTGGAAATACTCCTGGGAATGATATGAGATTTTATATGGAAAAAGTAGAATCCAATAGAAATTTTGCCAATAAGCTTTGGAATGCCACTAGATTTGTTCTTATGAACTTAGAAGAGGATGTAGTAAAGAAAGAACTTCAATTATCAAAACTAGAGGAAGAAGACAAATGGATTTTAACTAGATTAAACAATGTAGTTAAAGAAGTTACAGATAATCTTGATAAATATGAACTAGGTTTAGCTGCTCAAAGGATTTACGAATTTATATGGGATGATTATTGTGATTGGTATATTGAAATGGTTAAGTCAAGATTATATGGTGCTGATATTGAAAGTAAGGAAGTGGCTCAACAAGTATTATTATATGTATTAAAGGATATAAATAGATTGTTACATCCATTTATGCCCTTTATTACAGAAGAAATATGGCAGCATTTACCTAATAATGAAAATCCATTGATTGTTTCTAAATGGCCAGAGTTTAGAGAAGACTTAAGCTTTATTAAATCTGAGGAAGCCATCGAGTTTATAAAGACGGCAATTAAAGGAATTAGAAATGCTAGAGCTGAAATGAATGTAGCACCTTCTAGAAAAGCTAATATTATATTTGTAACAAAAGATGAAGAGATAAAAGAAATAATATCACAAGGTGAAAGATATTTTGTTAATTTAGCAAGTGCAGAAGATATAAAAATACTTTCTAATAAAG
>JMBV01000052.1_pt1 | contig 44135 bp, 78 predicted proteins | sample 616531 | NCBI WGS metagenome assembly JMBV01 (sample SAMN02727904, study PRJNA239997) | anaerobic digester metagenome | biome: anaerobic digester; isolation source: mesophilic anaerobic digester inoculated with municipal waste water sludge... | place: Germany: Bielefeld University, CeBiTec ...
GGCGCGCCTGGCAGGAATCGAACCTGCGGCACTCGGATTAGAAGTCCGATGCTCTATCCCCCCCTGAGCTACAGGCGCCGGCAAAAAGGATAATGGAGCGGGTGATGAGAATCGAACTCACATAGCCGGCTTGGAAGGCCGGTGCTCTACCATTGAGCTACACCCGCAAAAATGGTCGGGGCGAGAGGATTTGAACCTCCGGCCTCCTGCTCCCAAGGCAGGCGCGCTAGCCAAACTGCGCCACGCCCCCCCGCCATAAAGTGGCTCCCAAACTGACATAGTCAATATTACCACACAAACACGGCTGAGTCAACACCGTTCCTCGTTTATTACAAGCCCTCTAAGCAGTTTCAGCATGCCTGCCATGGCCAAAGACCTATGGCTGATTCTGTTTTTGTAGCCGGTTCAAGTTCGGCAAAAGTAAGGCCGTATTCGGCCACCAAAAACAGGGGGGGGTCGTAGCCAAATCCACCGGCCCCTTTGGGCTCAAAGCCTATCAATCCGCGGCAGATGCCTTCCGAAAACTGTACATCGCCGCCGGGAAAAGCCAAGGCCATTACGCAGCGAAATTGTGCCCCCCCGCGCCGTTCTAAAGCCAGCCCTTCCAATTTGCGCAGCAGCAGGCGATTGTTGGCCGCATCATCGGCATCAGCACCCGCGAAGCGGGCCGAGTGCACACCGGGAGCCCCCCCTCCCAGGGCATCTACCTCCAGGCCCGAATCGTCCGCCAACACCGGTTCCCAAACGAGCCGGGCCGTTTCCTCCGCTTTCTTGCGCGCATTGGCCTGAAAAGTTGCTCCGTCCTCCGCTATTTCGGGAAAATCCCCCCCAGCTCGTTAATGCCCACTACTTGCAGTTTCAAGCCGCACAGCAGCCCTTTAATTTCCCTAATTTTGTTTTCATTGCGGCTCGCTACAACCAGGCGCCTCGCTCGCATCTATTTTCCTCCGAACCCCCCCTTGGTCAAATCCTGCATAAACAACGATTTTTGCAGATCTATTAGCTCAAAAACACCTTTTTCCGCCAAATCGAGCAAGCGGCTCAGCTCCTGCCTGCTAAAAGGGGCGGTCTCACCCGTACCCTGTATTTCCACCATTTTCCGCTGCCGGTCATCACGATGTTCAGATCAACTTGGGCCGCGAAGTCTTCCGCATAACACAAATCCAGCAATAGTTCGCCGTCCACAATTCCCAGGCTGACCGCTGCTAAATAATCCCGGACGTCAACGGGCGAATCCAGTTTACGCAAAGCATCTGTGAGGGCTATAAAAGATCCTGTTATCGCGGCCGTTCTGGTGCCCCCCCGTCCGCCTGAATCACATCGCAATCCAGCCAAATTGTGCGTTCACCCAGGGCTTTTAAATCAATTACGGTACGCAGTGAACGTCCGATCAGCCGCTGGATTTCATGTGTTCTGCCCCCCCCACCCTACCTCTGGTGGCCTCACGCTGGTTGCGCACCTGCGTGGCCCTTGGCAGCATAGAATATTCCGCCGTTATCCAGCCCGTGCCTTGCCCCCCCCGCAGAAAGGGGGGGGCACGCGCTCTTCAATTGTGGCGGTGCAAATAACCTTGGTGCTGCCTAATTCCATTAAAACCGAGCCTTCTGCGTGCATAATGTAGTCACGCGTTATCTTGACCGGGCGCAGTTGGTCCGCCCTGCGCCCGTCAGCTCTGGTAAAACCCATCAGTTAGCCCCCTTAAGGCTGGGATGGCGATATTCAGCTACTCCCCGTTCGTAGAGATTGTTGCCTTCACTGTCAATGGCGACGATCACCGGGAAATCTTTCACAACCATCCGGCGAACCGCTTCTGCCCCTAATTCGGGATAGGCCACAACTTCCACCTCTTTTATGCGCTGTGCAATTAGGGCCGCGGCCCCGCCCACGGCGGCAAAATATACTGCTCCGTGTTTTTTCATTGCTTCAATTACTTCCGCGCTGCGCGGGCCTTTGCCGATCATACCCTTTAAACCCTGTTCTAAAAGGGGGGGCACAGTGAGGCCGTCCATGCGCATGGACGTTGTGGGTCCGGCTGATCCGCTTGGTTCACCCGGTTTGGCGGGCGCGGGACCCACATAATAAATTACGGCCCCTTCCACAGGAAACGGCAGCGGCTTGCCCTCTTCAATCAGTTTGACCAAGCGCTGGTGCGCCGCGTCCCGAGCAGTATAGATTACTCCACTAATGCTTACTTCATCACCGGCCCGCAATTTCTCGGCCTCTTTCAACGGGGTTGTTACAGCTAACATTTAATCTCCTCCTTTTTATTCCAGCCTATCAACAAGGCGGCGAAAATGATCACCACGGGCAGTAAAATCCGAATACTGATCAAAACTAGCGGAAGCGGGCGACAGCAAACCACATCGCCGGCCTCAGCCTTCTCGCCTGCCAAAGCAACCGCTTGTTCCAAATTTTGCACCATTTCCAACGGAAAATCACCGCAATCGAGGACAGCTCGCCTTATGGCGGGAGCAGTCGCACCGAACAGAATCAATTTCTTTACATTTCCACCGTGAATTGCCCTGCCCAGCCCGGCGTAGGATAACTTTTTATCCGAACCGCCCGCCAGCAGAATGATCGGCTGTGCAAACGAACGCAAGGCGGCTTCTGTACGATCGGGGGTAGTGGCAATCGAATCATTATAATACCTAACGCCCCCCCTTTTTTTCCCCCCCACCGGTTCAAGGCGGTGAGGCACGCCCCCCCTGAACATTTTGCTTACCTCAGTAATGGCCTCCCAGCTTGCGCCGGCAAGATGGCTTGCCACAGCAGCCGCAAGAATGTTGGCCGCATTATGGTCACCTAACAGGCTTATTTCTGAACGCTTGGCGAAAACGACCCGCTTGGCGCCATCTGCGTAGACCAATTCATCGCCGCACAGATATGCCCCCCCGGGGCTGACCCGGCCCGCTAGGCTGAAATAGAACACCCTGCCGGGGGACCGTTCCGCCATGGCGCGGGTAATGGGATCATCGTAATTAAGCACCAAAAAAATCCCGGTGGCCCTGGCTAAGATAAATATTCTCCTTAGCCCGGACATAAGCCTCCATGGTTCCGTGAATATCGAGATGGTTAGGGGGGGCAATATTTGTAATTACGGCCCCCCCGCGGGCTCATGGGCAGTCCATCAAGTTGGAAACTGGATAATTCCAAAACAAGTGCATCCGCAGGCCCGACCCTATTTATTTCGTTAATCAGGGGGACACCGATATTTCCCCCCCGGCAAATACAGATGCGCCGCCGGCGCGCAGCATGTCCCTAATCAAGCTGGTAGTAGTGGTTTTTCCACTGCTCCCCCCCGTGACCGCGAAGATTGGCGCTCTGCTGTAGCGAAAAACCATCTCGATTTCGCTGCTCAATCTGCCCAGTTCCTGAATCTTCTGCAGCTGCGCAAGCCCTCGCGGTACACCGGGGGGGCTGACAAAAACACAGTCGTAATCAGCCAAGTCTTGCAAATAGCGTTCGCCCAGGACAAGATCTATTCCCATCTGTTCCAAAGACCGGGCATCTTTTATTTCCGCTAATGTCTTTTGATCCCGGCCACAGACGATGGCGCCCGCCTTTTTAGCAACTGAATCAGGGCCCTGTTGCTGATCCCAGGCCCACCACTGCAACACGCTTACCACACCAATCCGCTTGAATATCCGCCCGCATTATCATGTTCCCTCTTCCGATTTACCGTATAATTTTACCTGCGGAATTTCCTCCCGCAGCAAGCCCCGGGCAGTCCTCTGAAAGTCCCGCGGCCTGGCACTGACCCAAAACTCGCTGCCTTGATAGGCACCCAAGCCGGCAAATTGGGGGGGCCAGATCCCTTCCGCCTTACGGGCAATGAACGGTGCGGGATCCACAATCCGCACATTGCCGCCCGCAACCTTGTCTATCAAGGGGGGGCGCAGAAAGGGGGGGTAATGGGTACAGCCCAAAAGCAAAGTATCTATTTTGTTCTCCAATAAGGGCTGCAGATATTCGGTTACCGCCCCCTCTACCTGAGCGCCATCCACCTGCCCCCCCTTTCTACTAAGGGTACTAGGCGCGGCGCGCTTTGAGCATACAGGCGCCAATCGGGGCGCGCCTCCAACAGCGCACGTTGATAGACCCCCCCACTTTCCACCGTGGCTTTGGTGGCCAGAATACCAACGCTGCTGCCCCCCCCGCCGCAAGGGTGGCCTCCAATGCCCCTTCAACTATGCCCAGCACCGGCAGGCCCACTTTATCACGAATTTTCGGCAAAACCAAAGTGCTGGTCGTATTGCAGGCAACAACTGCACCGGAACAACCCCCCCTGCTTTGGAAAAAAAATTTATAATCTCCCAAAAGTAGCCTTCTAACTCGGCCGCCGTTTTTTTCGCCGTAGGGCACGTGCGCGGTGTCACCGAAATAGATCAGGCGGGTATTAAGATGGCGGCGCAGTTCGCGCCAGATGGATAAACCGCCGACACCCGAATCATAGATACCTATCACCAAGCTGATTCCCCCAAACTCAGATCAAAATGCTGCCTAGAATAGTATAGTCTCTTTGTAGTGGTTCTGTTAGATTAATATGCCCGGTTAGAGTATCTGACCGCTCATTTTCTATTAATATCTGCACTCTCTCGATTCCGGCTATTTCGGTAAGCGTATTAACAATGGCATATACCGTCAAAGATTCTGCCTGCTGCCACCGGGGGGGTGATTGAGGCGCAAATGATGGCTGAAACTGACATAGAGCACTCCGGCCCGCATGCTGTAACCTAAAACGTTGACACCGGCAGGTAATACGGAAGCTAACCCGGGCAGCCGGGGTCCTTCCACCAGGGCTTGCAGCATTTTTCAACATTCGCTTCGCCAGGCCGGAATTCCGGTTCCAAATGCACACCATCGGCGGAAGCGAAATACACGGGGAAAAAAAGGCTCTCCCCCCCATGTGACTAGCGTGGGAACGTATTTTTCCGCTTGATAACGACTCCAGAGGCCGCGGGCGGCAAGCAGTAACACCAGCGCCATAAGCAGGGCCGCTATTCGGTATTCCCATTTCATGATTCGTCACCCTGCCCATCTTGTTCCAGGAAAAAAAAGTTTGATACCCCGGTAAATGCCTTCCGCTGCAATCTTTTGAAAGCCTTCCGCCCGTAAGAGCACTTCTTCATCCGGATGGTCCAAAAAAACCAACCTCCACCAGAATCGCGGGGGGATCCGGCAGCCGTTGAAGACCGCTAAATCTTCCCTTCCCCCCCACACCCGGCGATCGATGAGGGTGATCGCCTTCACTAATTCGGCCTGCACAAGACGGGCCAAACGTTCCGAGACCGGGTCGTTCGCCCTATACAAAGTCTCAGTACCCCCCCTGGCCGTTCCCCCCCGTTTTATATGCGAATTAACATGCACGGAGATGAACACATCCGCTCCTGCCTGAACAGCGATCTCGGGCCGGGCAAAATGGAAACATATTCATCCGTGTCCCTAGTAAAGACAACTTCAGCGCCTGCCCCCCCGCTTAAATATTCGCCCAAATAACGGCTGATGGCCAGAGAAATATCTTTTTCAAAGGAACCCTGGTACCCAATTGTACCGGGATCCGAGCCACCGTGGCCGGGATCAATCGCGATGATCACTCCCGAAAGGCGCCTTCTTCTCGTTCCACTTCATCCAAAACAGATTCGGGCTGCGATCCCCCCCTGCTGTGTGGGGGGGGAATAACCGGTTCCAACGCCGGTAGGCCCGTATAGTTTAGGGCTTCCTGGGCAGTCCCGGGAAACAGGGGCACTACAAACCTTCCGGGCCCTTCTTCCCGCAGAGGAAGCACTGTCACGGGCCCGCCAAGCTCCAGCACAATTCTGGCGGTAGATGGAGTATGCTGGCTCATGCGCAGCCTAGAAACCCGATCATAACTGACACTTATATCCCGCGCAGAGCAAAGCAGGCTCGTATCCTCAATATCTAAAACGAGACGCCGCGGTTCATCTAAATAGATCACATCCACTGTGGGCAGGTGCGATGCTTCCATCCACACCTCAACAAGGCCGCCCCCCCTTTCCCTTAAGCCCGCGTCTAACAGTCTGTGGTTAAATTCTACCTCTAGGCCGCCCGCGGGCCACGGAGTTACAGTATGGCCCACTGCAGCATCTAAATCAAACACAACCCGCATTGTTTTCTCATCAAAACGACTGCTGCGAATCCGTCTGATGAGGGGATCGTCAATTTCTACTACCGGAAGGGCGGCACCTTCCACCCCCCCGAATAGATCGAGTATGAGCCGCGGGGATCAATCAACAAATGGGTCTGATAACCACTATAAGAATGGACATCGAGAAAAACCCCCCCGAACGGGACCCGCCCATAAAGATAATTTCCCGCAAATCTTGTGTTACCTCTATAGAAGGCGTTTCGGGTGCCTGCTCCGTTTTTTTTCTGACCGTCTTAAATCCGCAAACGATATGGGCCGGCGAACGGGGCTGCGTTTGTGCAGGCGCAAAACGGTGCCTTCTTGTTCCAGCACCAGGCGGAAACCAAGCTGGTCTGCGAAAAATCTGAACGGGACGAGAATATCGCCGCCGCGCTGCACCGGTTCCACATCAAGTTCGTGAGTCTCCCCGTCCACAAGTGCACTTTTATCGCCCAGTCGCATAAGAATGGTCTGATCGGGAAACACCGCCATGATTTTTCCATCCGCAGCGCTTATCCGGCCATGGAAGTATTCTTCCAGAATCCAGGTGGGAATCAAAATACTGCCGCTGACTATTTCCAGCGGCGCAGGCAGCTTCACCTCGAGTTCGTCCACAAACAGCCGCTGGAAAGCCCGCGCGGCGCCGGCGACACAAAGGCAGAAGTATTATGACAAGTAAGATTGGGACGGCTCGCTTCATACCGGTACCTCCAGGTGGTAATATTAACCTCATTTCTCTTTCTGGCGGTGTAATCCTGCATAAAGGAGGAATCCCCTTATGCTTTCTCCCCGCTGGGCGCGCCTGGGAAAATGCGGTCTTTGTATTCTGCTGATCTATCTTCTCGCAGCCTATATGTCTCTCTTTATCATTATCATTCGCAGCGAACTGCAGATTCTCGACGCAGATGGGGGCTGTTTTTGTGTTTAATCCTAACGATGGGCCCTGCCTTTTAGAAGGGACGGTCTGCAGCGTCTTCGGCGATCCGGTACCGCACGCTGTGATTGTAATTCAGGGCCGCTTGCATCAGGCGGACAATACGGGCTCTTTTCTGATTACGGGCTTGGATTCGGGCCGTTTCACCTTAGAAATATTTGCGGGAAATTACGCCAAATACAGCAGGGAGATCCATCTTGAACTCGTCACGAACAGTCCACCGATAAAATACGAAACGGGTTTATGGCCCCCCCGGGAGTTTTTAGTGGACTTTCACATTTTTTTTAAAGGACTCCGGTGAAATTCTGGGTATTACCGGGTTTGCCAACGGAACAGAGGAGCCAATTTATATTCAGAGGGCCACGTTGATCGGCCCCCCCACAGGCGAGGTGATTGAAGATCTGCTCCATGATCGGGACGGCTTCAACTATTATGCGGGCCTGTCCAGCAAACTGGCAGTCACAGAGAAGCCCCCCCAAAAGGCTTTAATCTGGCCGGGGCGAATGTGGCAGACAGCTGAATTTCCGCCCATCACCGGAACCTTCAATCCGGGCCTGTACAGCCTGGAGGTGCACTATGCCTTCCAAAAAGGCCACGAGCTGGGGGGGCAATACCGCGTTCTTACCATCACAGATCACCTCGATTTGGATAAGGATTGGAAACACCCCCACGCGGCCCGGTGAATTAGCGCCGTAAATCGAATCTATTTGAGAACAAGTGCCTGTTTTGCTATAATGGGAACAGAAGGAGGGTTAGCCATGTCCGAGATTAAGGTGATCGCTAATAATCGGCGAGCGCGCCATGATTATTTCATTGACGAGACGATTGAAGCGGGTATTGTACTGCAGGGCACGGAGGTCAAGTCTCTGCGCTTGGGAAGAGTAAACGTACGTGACAGTTTCGCTCGGGTGGAAAATGGCGAGGTTTTCCTTTACGACCTACACATCAGCCCCTATGAGCAGGGGGGGAATAGGCATAACCATGACCCCCTTAGGGTACGTAAGCTGCTTTTGCACAAGCGCGAAATCAGGCGCCTAATCGGCAAAACACGGGAAGACGGTTACACCCTGGTTCCCACCCGCCTTTACTTTTCCAACGGAAAATGCAAGGTGGAGCTGGCGCTGGCAAAAGGAAAACGTCTGTATGACAAACGGGAAACCAAAGCCAAACGTGAGGCGGAAAGACGTGCACAGCAGGCTTTGGGCCGCCGGCGTTAGCACACGTCCACCTTGACAGCAAGGCATATTTTTGATATTCTAGGGTTGCCCTCAGAACGCTAATCTACAGGGTACACCTACAGCACGGGGGGGTGAATTAGTTTCGACGTGGGTAGGATGAGCATCAGAAGCGAGCCGAGGTCCCCAATGCCTCGTTAAAAGTGGGATTTAAATAACTGCAAACAATAATTACGCTTTAGCTGCTTAGCACGGCTAACGTCCCTTGTTTCTCCGTCTGTTAGAAACAAGACCGACGTCAACTTACAGACTACCCTTTAGGAAGTGCCCGGGGGCCTTTAGGGGAAAATTACGGGCTGGCCTTCCCTTCCACTTGCTGTAGAGTAGTTGGGCGGGCGAGAACCTAAACTGCAGCTGCGCTCGGAGATGCTGGTGTGATTTCACTTGCGGACAGCGGTGCAACTCCGCTCACCTCCACCATATTTTCTCAAACAAAAAAAAGTCTGCCGCGGCAGACTTTTTTTTCTTATATTTTTTTTGCTGTCATCTTAAAACCAGATCGTTAAAACGATAGAGAGGACCATAAACCCAACGGCCAGGTAGGTGGTGACCTGCTCCAGAATCTCCTCCAGCCCCTTGCGCCTGCTGGCAAACACCCTACTTCCTCCGCCGATCGAACCTAATCCTTCACCTTTGCTTTCCTGCATCAGCACCGCGACAATCAGGGCAATGCACACGACAAACTGGATGATCATTAAAAAGGTACCCACAGTATTATGACACCTCCCTATTGGATTTACATACCTCCGTTATTTTACCACAGCGCGCCCCTGCGGGCAAGCACTGTTGCGCGCCTTTGCCAATCAAAAACGGTACACCCTTCCGGTTGTACCGTTTTTTTGTTGTTATTCTCGTTGTTTATTTCTTGATGCTGTAAAAAGCCGCGGCTCCGGCATAGTGGGCCGTGAAGTCCAATTCTTCCTCGATCCGCAGTAGTTGATTATACTTAGCTACCCGATCCGTCCTACTCGGCGCCCCCCCTGTCTTAATCTGGCCCGCATTAGTTGCCACTGCCAGATCCGCGATGGTTGTGTCTTCCGTTTCACCCGAGCGGTGGGAAATAACAGCGGTATAACCGGCCCGCTTGGCCATTTCAATGGCGTTGAGCGTTTCAGTTAAGGTCCCGATCTGGTTGACTTTGATCAGAATGGAGTTGGAAATACCCCCCCGCTCAATACCTTTTATCAAGCGTTCCGTGTTGGTGACAAACAGATCATCCCCCCCACCAGCTGCACCTTGTCACCAAGGGCCTCAGTTAGCTTTTTCCACCCGTCCCACTCGTCTTCGCTCAAGGCATCCTCAATGGAAACAATGGGATATTTATTCACAAGTTCGGCGTAATAAGCAATCATTTCATCGGTGTCCAAAGCCCGGCCTTCACCTGTCAGGTGATACTTACCGTCTTTAAACATTTCGGTCGCGGCCACATCAAGAGCGATTACCACATCGCGACCCGGCTTGTAACCTGCTTTCTCAATTGCTTCGATGATTACTTGAATAGCCTCTTCATTGGATTTTAAATCGGGTGCAAACCCACCTTCATCACCGACCGCGGTATTAAGCCCTTTCGCCCGCAGAACACCCCCCCGCAGGCTGTGAAACACCTCGGCTCCCATTCTCAGGCCTTCTTTGAAATTGGCAGCTCCCACCGGCATGATCATAAATTCTTGAATGTCCACATTATTATCCGCGTGTTCGCCGCCATTAAGAATATTGAGCATGGGCACCGGCAGCTGATGGCTGTTGGTTCCGCCAATATAGCGATAAAGGGGCAGGCCCAGTGAGTTGGCCGCGGCGTGGGCTACCGCCAGTGAAACACCTAAGATGGCATTCGCGCCTAATTTACCTTTGTTGGGTGTGCCGTCCAAGTCAATCATGATTTGATCGATAATCATCTGGTCCGAGGCATCCATCCCAATCAGTTCAGGGGGGGCGATGATCTCTTCTACGTTTTCTACCGCCTTTTCTACACCCTTGCCCAGATAGCGGCTTTTGTCACCGTCGCGCAGCTCCACCGCCTCGTAGGCCCCCGTTGAGGCGCCGGAAGGTACGATCGCCCTACCGCTTGCCCCATCGACCAAAAATACTTCCACTTCAATTGTAGGATTTCCTCGAGAATCCAAAATTTCTCTTGCAATTATGTCATTAATAATCACTGTAACTCCTCCTTCACAATCAGGGTTTTACCTGTCATTTCCTCCGGCTGGGGGGTATGTTCATCAGATCAAGCAGCGAAGGCGCCAAGTCAGCCAGGATACCGGGCCTGAGACGGTACCCGCCGGGTGCATTGAACAGCCAGAGTGGAACCTTATTAGTAGTATGCGCGGTATGCGCTTCACCCGTTTCATAATCAACCATCTGTTCCGCATTGCCATGATCGGCCGTAATCAAGGCTGAACCGCCCCCCCGCTCTTTCAAGGCCTCAAGCACTTGACGCAGGCCAGAATCGACCGTTTCCACGGCAAGTACCGCGGCGTCAAAAACCCCCCGGTATGCCCCCCCACCATGTCGCAGTTGGCGTAATTCAGTACGATTAAATCATGTTTGCCCTGTTGAATCTGTTTGACAACTTCCGCGGTGACCTCAGGTGCACTCATCTGCGGCTGCAGATCATAGGTAGCCACCTGGGGCGAAGGCACCAAAATCCTATCCTCCCCCCCGGGGTTTGGCTCCTCTACACCACCGTTGAAAAAGAACGTCACATGGGCATACTTCTCTGTCTCGGCGATGCGCAGCTGGGTTTTGCCCAACGCCGCAAGATATTCTCCCAACGTATTGCGGAGATTCTGCGGTGGAAAGGCGAAGGGTACATCAAGCTGGGCATCGTATTGGGTCATGGTGGTGTAGAAAACCTCGGGCCGGGCCCCCCCCGTTCAAAACCACGGAAATCTTCGTTGACAAAAGCCCAAGTAATCTCCCTGGCCCGATCTGCCCGGAAGTTAAAGAAGAGAATGCTGTCTCCATCCCGGACCGGTCCGACCGGTTCGTCACCCTGAACAAGTACGGTAGGAATGACAAATTCATCTGTCTCCCCCCCTGGGCGTAGGCCCAAGCTATGGCCGCGGCGCTGTCAAGCGCGGTACGCCCCCCATCCCCCCCTGCAGGGCGCGGAAGGCCTTTTCCACCCTATCCCAGCGCCGGTCCCGATCCATGGCGTAATAGCGGCCTGATATTGTTGCAATTCGGCCCACTCCTATTTTTTTCAATCTGGTCTTCCAAATCTGCCAGATATTCCCGAGCACTGCTGGGGGGGGCACATCTCGTCCATCCAAGAAGGCATGGATATACACTCGGCTCAGCCCCGGGTCTTAGCCATCCTAAGCAGTGCATACAAATGCTCCGAATGGCTGTGCACGCCCCCGGGGGGGACACCAGGCCCATCAGATGCAGGGCCCCGCCCGTCTTTCGGGGGGGATGTTCTAGTGCGGCAAGCAGTGCCTCATTTTCAACAAAGTCCCCATCCGCAATGGATTTCGAGATCCGGACAACATCCTGATAGACAATTCTGCCTGCTCCAATATTCAAGTGCCCACATTAGAATCACCCATCTGCCCATCCATTAGACCCACACTCCCGCCCGACGCCGAAAGAGTGCTTTGGGGGGCATGCGAGTTGAGCCAATCAATGGTGGGGGGGTCCGGGCGGCCCTCACCGCGTTAGCCTCTTTCCTATCATTGAGGCCAAATCCGTCGAGAATTACTAAAGCTGTAGGCTTTTTCAACCGTTCCACCCCTAACCGTCGATGATGGCCATGAAATCCTGAACTTTGATACTGGCTCCCCCAACGAGGCTCCATCGATTTGGGGGGGCTGACGCTTAAATCCCGCCACGTTTTCCGGCTTTACGCTGCCCCGTATTGGATTCTGACCTCTTCCGCCAATTGGGCGTCGTACAATTCGGCCACCGCCGCGCGAATCACACCAATCACCTTATTCGCATCCTCGGCGGTGGAGGTTTCACCGGTGCCGATTGCCCAAATGGGCTCATAAGCAATAACCACTTTGCTAAGCTGTTCAGGCGTTACACCGCTTAATGCTTTTTGAGTTTGTTCTATTACGATTGTTTCTGTTTCTCCGGACTGCCTCTGAGTAAGTGTTTCTCCAACGCAGAGTATGGGGGGCGCAAACCTAATTTAAGTGCATTGAGGACTTTTTTTTATTGATCATGCCATCGTCCTCGCCAAAAAGCGCCCGCCTTTCCGAATGTCCTATAATTACATATTGGCAGCCCACATCTATCAGCATCTGCCCGGATATTTCCCCGGTAAATGCCCCCTGGTCCGCGAAATGCATGTTCTGAGCACCCAGTTTTATCTTTGTCAAACCTAGTGCATTCAAAGCGGACAGACTTGTAAAGGGGGGGCACAAACAACAACCTCAGCCAGGCTGTGAGCGGCTAATTCTTCGAGCCGCCTGCAAGCTTCGATCGCTTCTCCCACGTTTTTGTGCATCTTCCAGTTTCCAGCAATAATCGGAGTACGCAATTATTTCACCTCATCTATCATTTAGCGCCGCTACACCCGGCAGGGTCTTTCCTTCTAAAAACTCCAAAGAAGCACCGCCCCCCCCGGTGGATACATGGGTCATCTTTTCAGCTAAACCCATCTGCTCCACCGCAGCTGCGGAATCACCGCCGCCGATAATGGTAACCGCGCGAGAATCTGCTAAAGCTTGGGCAACCGCTCGAGTCCCCTCCGCAAAGGCGGCGAACTCAAACACGCCCATGGGTCCGTTCCAGACCACCGTTCCGGCATTTTTCACAACATCGGCAAACATTCGCGCCGTTTTTGGCCCTATATCTAAACCTTCCCAATCGGCGGGTATCTGTTCCGCCTCGACTGTCTTATGCTCCGCTGTCGCGCTAAATTCCTTAGCCACCACAATGTCCACGGGTAAATACAGCTTTACTCCCGCCGCCTGCGCCTTCTCCATTATGGAGCGGCAAAAATCCAAACGGTCGGCATCCAAAAGAGAGTTGCCAATCTCATAACCCTGTGCCTTCAAAAAAAGTATAAGCCATGCCCCCCCCGCCGATAATCAGCGTATCAACTTTGGCTAAGAGTGCCTCAATCACCGAAATTTTATCCTGAACTTTGGCACCGCCTAAGATAGCGACAAACGGGCGCTTGGGCTGTTCGACCGCGCCGCCTAAGAATTCAAGCTCTTTTTCCAGTAAAAATCCGGATACTGCCGGCAAATGGCGAGCCACACCCTCGGTGGATGCATGGGCCCGGTGGGCTGTACCGAAAGCGTCGTTAACGTAAATATCGCCCAGTTTGGCCAAGGCGCGAGCAAATTCGGCATCGTTTTTTTCTTCTGCCGCGTAAAAACGCACGTTTTCCAATAAAATAATCTCGCCTGCACCAAGCCCGTCGACTACCGCCTCGACCTCGGGGCCGATGCAATCGTCAAGCTTCTGCACAGGCTTGCCCAAAAGTTCGGCTAAGCGGCGAGCAACCGGATCTAAACGCAGATCGTCCACCACTTTCCCTTTAGGACGGCCCAAATGAGACATGAGCACTACCCTGCCCCCCCGCTCCAGCAAATTTTCAATGCTGGGAAGTGCCGCCCGAATTCTTTTGTCGTCCGTAATAACACCATCTTGAATCGGGACGTTAAAGTCAACGCGCATTAAAATGCGTTTGCCCCCCCGCGGTTCAATATCAACTATCGTCTTTTTTTGCCATGGTCATCCTCCTCCTCGGGACGGGCCGGAGCGGAGCCCCCCCCTACAAGGCGATGGGGGGGTTCCGCACCCGCTTCCGATTTACTGATTGGCCTCCATATAGTGAATCAGATCAATTACTCTCATGGAGTAACCCCACTCATTGTCATACCAGGCCACAACTTTAAGCATATTGTCGCCCATAGTCTTAGTCAAAGCAGCGTCCACGATGCTTGAATTGTCGTTACCCTTGTAGTCGCAGGATACCAAAGGTGCTTCTTCATAACCGAGAATGCCCTTTAGATCCCCCCCTTCTGCCGCCTTCTTGAATAGTGCATTGACCTTTTCGGCGGTAACCGGTTTTTCTGTTTCCACCACTAAATCCACTACACTGACGGTAGAAACGGGAACACGCATGGCAAAGCCATCCAGTTTGCCTTTCAGGCCGGGTAATACCAAGCCAACAGCGGCGGCGGCGCCGGTGGTTGTGGGCACAATATTCTCAGCCGCGGCCCGCGCCCTGCGCAGATCTCTGTGAGGCAAATCCAAGATGCGCTGGTCCGTCGTATAAGCGTGTACCGTGGTCATCAGCCCCCCCGCTTAATGCCAAAGTTGTCTTCAATAACCTTGGCTACCGGTGCTAAGCAGTTGGTGGTGCAGGAAGCGTTGGAAATAACATGGTGCTCGCCCGCTTTGTAGTCTTGCTCGTTGACGCCCATCACAATTGTGATATCTTCGTTTTTCGCCGGTGCGGTAATGAGTACTTTTTTTGGCGCCTGCATCTATGTGCCACTGCGCTTGCTCCCTACTGCGGAAAATTCCGGTTGCTTCCACAACATATTCCACACCCAACTCGCCCCCCCAAGGCAAGTTTTTAGGATCGCGCTCGGCCATCACTTTAATTCGTTTGCCATTAACTATAATCTCGTCCCCCCCGTCAACTTTCACATCGGCATCAAGCGTACCGTGGTTAGTATCATACTTGAGCAAATGGGCTAAAGTAGCCGCGTCAGTAAGATCGTTAACTGCCACAACTTCAACTCTTGGGTCATTGAGTGTCCCTCTGAACACTAAACGCCCGATTCTGCCAAATCCATTGATACCAATTTTTACTGTCATTCTTCTTCCTCCTCTTTGATTTCTTTAAGACTCATCAGCCTCCGGGCTACCCCCTTCATCGGTGATGCAGACATCACAATATCCCCCGCGATAAAACGGACATCACTGCCCAAGCCTTGCTTTTTCCGCCGCCAACCGCGATCACTACCGGTATTTTCTCCAAGTCCTCCAAACGTAGACCTACAGTTGTGGTATTGTAGACTATCTCCCCCGCCGCATTGAAATAACAGCCAAATGCCTCGCCCAAGGCGCCCTTGGTTATAAGGTCCATAATAGTTGCTTCATCTATACCCCGCCTTTTGGCCATTTCCTCGGCGGTGCCTATTCCATGCAGCAGCACATCGGCCCGCCGGCCCAGGGCAATCACATCGCGAATGCGCGGTTCGTTAAGAATCTGTTCCAAGTAACGAGGCCGGACCTCTTCAGGTGCATGGAGCAATTTGTATGTACCGCCTATATTTTCCGCCAAGCGGGCAGCGATAGTGCTAGCCTGAATCTTTACGTCCTCTCCCAGCCCACCGCGAACCGGTACAACGGTAATGCTCTTTTCCCAATCCAAAAGGGCAAAAGAGTCCGCTACCCTAGCCAGGGTAGTCCCCCCCGGTGACGCCAAGAATGTTGCCGTCCCGGAGAATTTCGCCCAAATAGCGAGCGGTTGCCAGCGCCAGATCGGCCTGACCGGTGGGGTTAACATCGGCATCGCCCGGAACTATAATCATCCGGCCCACACCCAGAACAGAGGCCAGCCTCTTTTCAAGGTACTCCAGATCGTGAAGCTGCCTGACAAAAGACTGCAGCCTAAGCAGCACTCTCTCGCCTCGTGCAGACAATCGCACGCCGGCGGCGCTGCAGTTCACCAGCCCTTGTTCCCTGAGTAAATCCAGGTCACCGCGCACCACCCGTTCAGAGCGTCCCAGGCGGGCGGCAATGAACCTGCGCCCGGCGGGGCAGAATTGCGAATCACCCTCAGTAGATTGTATCTCCGCTCCAGCAGCTCTTCCAATTCCGGAACGAGCCGCTGCAGGGCCCCGAATCTTTCCATAGCAATCTCCCCCACTGATGGGACACATTATGTCCCGGTAGTTTATATTGTGTCCCACTACTGTCATTATATTCTCGACTTGGCAGTTGTTACCTGCCGCTTTATGTTAAGCTTTGGGATCTAAACGGTCAAGTTCTTGTGCTTTCTTTTGTAACTGCTTAATCCGGTAGTTAACCCCGGATTTACTCAGTCTTGGCCTAAGCGAATCGCCCAATTCTTGCAGAGAGGCATAGGGGGGGTTGTTAAGGCGTGCCAAGGCAACTTCTCGTAACTTTGATGGTAGGTTGTCCAAACCCAATTTCGCATCTATTAACTGTATATCTTCTATCTGTGCCAAAGAGGCCCGCACAGTTTTGTCCACATTGGCAGTCTCGCAATTTACCAAGCGATTAATCTGGTTGCGCATATCTTTCATAACCCGCACGTTTTCAAAACGAAGCAGCGCACCATGGGCACCCATAAGGTTGAGCAGATTTACGATGAGCTGCCCCTCCTTTAAATAAACAACGAACGAACCTTGGCGCTGAATTACACCCGGTTCTAAATCAAGGGAAAGCAGGATCAGCCTGAGTTTCGCCGCCGCCAGGGTCTGCTCCGTGGCAATCTCCAGGTGATAGGTTTTTTCGGGATTGGTAACAGATCCCCCCCGGCTGAGAAAGGCCCCCCCGCAGGTAGGCGCGGCGGCAGCATTTTTTTTCTGGGCACCCCCCCATCACCGTCCAAAACATCCTGATCCCTAAAGTCTCGGTAGACCCGGCCCACCGCTTCTTTGCCCAGAACGCGCACGGTACAGGTTTGGGAGCGGCGCGAGCGCGATTTGACAAATAGGACCTGAATGGGCAGCCCGGGGGGGTAAAGACCGCGCAGAAGCACCCAGATTTTTCGGGCAACAAGAGGCGATGAATTGTTAAAATCCAAATACTGGTTTTTGCGGCCCAGAATAAACCCGTCCAGATCATACAAAGCGCTTAATTCCGCGATGCGGCAGCAGCGAGCACTGGGGGGGATCACCCGGGCCAATTCGTTGCGAGTATAATTGGAAAAGGTCATGGCTTACCCTTCTTTCTCACCCAAAACCCAGACGCGGACTCTCCACTGCTGGATTGCGGCTTTAATGATGACAGGGGGGGTATCTTTGCTATTGCGAAACTTAAAATCGGTGTGGGGCCAGGCAACGGTGGCATCCAAACCGTGTTTGATATAGCTGGGCGCGATGGAATGAATGCGTCTTTCCACAATCTGCAGCCCCCCCGCCTCACGCACCGCGTTATACAGAGTTGTGGACGACTGGCAGATTCCCCGCCGACACCGGGGGGGCAACCGTCTCTCCCAAAATAATGGGAGCACTGCGATAACCCCGTTCTTCCGTGCGCTCTCCCACAATTTCGTTAAAGGAAAAACCTCGCCCGGCAATAGAAGTATATTATTTATTGCCCCCAAGGACAACCTAATGTTTTCCACCCGATCGGGGCTGCCCAAAACGGGTGTGGAAAAATCGCCCAAAACATGGGTGAGGGTTCTCAAATGCTCGGACCGCAAAAAGGGTACCACCTCAATGCCCGTGAGGCGAAACCGGGTGCGAGCCGGCGCAGACACTATTTGTTTCACAATCTCATCTATATCGTAATACAGGCCGTTTTGATGGGGAATTATTTCCCCCCCGGTCAGATGGTCAATGGCCGCATTAACGGGGGGGCCTTTGGGCCTCTTTAACCATCCTTTCCACAATCACCCGAATTTCGTTTTCATAATAATACTCCAGTGCCTGTTCTTCCAAAATACACCCCCCCGCCTAACTCCGGCGGCGCGGCGGTGGATTGTTCTAAAACGGTAGGCAGGCCGAAACCCAAAGTGGAGATGATCAGCACAATGGCGGTCAGGCGTCGCATAAAATCCCCCCCCTGAGTAGTTTATTCTCAGCGGGGGAATTTTAAAACTGCCTAGGATTTAACGGATAACCCATTGCCCCCCCAAACTTTGTAGTGGTGGTGCCCACCCAGTGTCATTATTTCCCGGGCAAGCGCTGCGCCGTCGTGGCGCGCCAAGTTGTTGCGATCAAGAAAGTCGCCGATTCTCACCTGTATGCCGAGTTTGCTAAGGGCCGCCGGATCGACCTTGACCGGGTAGGCCCCCCCTTCCGCTGCATACTTTTTGGCTTGAAAAGAGGTCACTTTGGCCCTGTTTACTAAGACATAATCAAGAATTGGACGATCATGGACATGCTGCAATATAGACTGCACATGTTCGCTGGCGGTTAAATGATCCGTTTCACCCGGCTGCGTCATGACGTTGCAAACATAAATGCGCAGAGCATCTGTACTGGCCAAAACATCCGCAATCGGTTTAATTAAAAGATTGGGGGGGATGACACTGGTATAAAGACTGCCCGGGCCTAAAATCACCAAATCTGCCTGGCTAATAGCTTGCAGCGCTTCGGGCAGTGCCGCCGCATCCGGTTTATCCAAAAAAAACACTCGTGATTGTTTTGCCCTGCAGCGGTATATTGCTTTCCCCCATCACAGTTGAACCGTCATCGTAGTGCGCTCCTAAACGCACCGTTTCTAACGTAGAAGGCAAGACCCTGCCTCGAACAGCCAAAACCTTGCTGAATTCGCGGATCGCCAGTTCAAAATCACCCGTAATATCGGTCATGGCGGCGATGAACAAATTACCGAAGCTGTGGCCCTGCAGACCCTCGCCCCAGGAAAAACGATATTGGAATAGACGTTCCATTAACGGTTCAGTATCTGCCAAAGCCAAAATTGTGTTGCGGATATCCCCGGGGGGGGCAGAATGCCGAGCTCTTCCCGGATGCGACCTGAGCTCCCACCGTCATCGGCTACTGTCACTATCGCCGTAATATTAGCGGAATAATCCTTCAACCCGCGCAGCATGGTGGCCAGCCCGGTACCCCCCGCCGATGGTCACAATTTTAAGCCCCCCGATCCAGACTGCGGGAGCGATAAACATGCTCAGCGAGCCGAGGCACATCCGCCGGCTTAATGGCGCTGATCAGCGAGCGAATCCCAAATCGCACCGCTAAAGCGACGCACAAAGCACCGAGAACAATTAGCAGCCCACCCACAACCAGGGTATTCCAACCCAGTTTTTGCAGTCGCGCCAACAGCGTGTCCTCTATCAGCGACAAAACCGGTGTGTTCAGCATTACTGTTAAGCCGGCGGCGGCTACAAAAACACCCGCAATCAAAAGAGCAAGCCACCGTTTAACACCCATTCCCGGATAAAGCCATTTAATCTTCTCCATCGCCTCACCCCCCCTCAGCTGCCCCCCCGGGCGTTGAGCACCTGTTTAGGAGTCAAGCCCACCTTTTCGGCCAAATCCAAAGCAAGCCTAAAATCACCCACACGTTCCGGCGAATGCGCATCGCTGCCGATCATGAATGAAGCACCTTCCTTGGCGACAAGTTCAATTATCTGTGGCGTCAAATAATCCTTGCTGGCGTTGATCTCAAATGCGGTCCCAAAATGGGCACAGGCCTGCGCCACAGCGCGGTAATCGATGGCAAAGCGCAGCCCCCCCGGGTGCGTTAAGATGTCAATTTTATTTTTTTTCCATTGCCTTAACGGTGGCATCGGTGTTCACGATTTTGGAGCGCCTGCCGTAAGGGGGCCACACCCGTTTCCGTAGTGCAGGCCCCCCCAAATTATCGCCCCCCCATCACGCAAGCGGGCCGGACGCACAAGACTGTGTATATTGGCTAAAACCATATCCACCTGCCCGCGCCGATCCGGAGGTAGATCAAGATCGCCCTTCACACTGATGATGTTGGCTTCTATGCCGACTAAGCCCCCCGCACACCCCCCCGAAATTTGGCGCAGGCCGCCTCAAGCTCATTTCTGATCGTGTCTAACACCTGCAGATTTTCATACCGTAATGAAATAAGTGATTGGGGGGGCCGTGATCACTTATGGCAATTGCCTCCAAACCGGCGCCGGCCGCGGCGGCCACGTTTTCCTCCACTGTGCCTCGGCCGTGGCTGTGCAGTGTGTGGGTATGATAATCAGCAAAACATACATTTTTATAATTTACCGGCTGCTGCCTGGTCAACCACGACCGTTACAGAAGGGTGCAGCTGCAAAACTGAAGCGGGGGGGACATCCACCGTAATGGGCCCCCAGTACCGCGGCCCGGATTGCCTCCGCTTTACTGCCGCCGTTTGCCAGCAAGATTATGTTTTAGCCTGCATAATGCTCTTTATTCCCATTGATACCGCCTGGGTGGGAACGTCTGCAGCCGAATCGAAAAAGCGTGAATTAGCTTCGATTGTACTCTCGGTTAAATCCACCACCCTTGTCGTTGTACCAAACTCCGCCCCCCCGGGCTCATTGAAACCGATGTGGGCATTGGTGCCAATGCCCAACAACTGCAGGTCGATGCCTCCTGCCCGCTTGATGCGTTCTTCATATGCTGCGCACTCCGCGGCAAGATCAGCCGCTACCCCCCCATTGGGCACAAAGGTGTTGTCTTGGGCAATGTTCACGCCGGAAAAAAAGTTCTTCTGCATATAATAACGATAACTCTGGGGATGATTGCCTGTTAAACCCACATATTCATCGAGGTTAAAGGTTGTGAGCCCACTGAAGTCCAGGCCCTTTTCGCCCATCTCCACTAGCAGCCGATAAACTCCCAAGGGGGTACTCCCGGTGGGCAAGCCGAGTACACTCGCGGGTTTTTCCGTAATCTGATTCCGTACCAACTTAGCCACTTCATCACTCATTCGATCATAATTATTCACAACAACAACATTCATGTCTTAAGCACTCCTTTTGCTAATTTTGCCGTAAGCCGCGCGGCCCCCCCGCTAATTCTATTCCGGACAATACGAGCAGATTCGCGGCACCCTTGAATTCGCCCCCCCTTATAAAGTCAATAATTCTCGGTTGCTCACAAGGGTTCCTGCCAATTTAACTTGGAATAAATACTTATATCATTTGCATATTCTTACACTTGTGCTATAATAGCCCCAATACAATTCGTCAAACAGAAAGGATGTCCCTAGTGAAAAAAAACAATTGCCGCGCTGCTTATCGTTCTGGCCGTATTGACTATTCAACCCCTGCCCGCTCGGGGGGGCGGAGAAGTTCTAAAGGTTGCGACAGAAGCTGGTTTTATGCCCTTTGAATATGTAGATGAGAAAACGGGCGAACTACTGGGTTTTGATATGGATCTGATCAGGCAATCGCCGCTGTCTTGGAATTGGAAATCAAAATCGACAATATTATTTGGGACGGTTTAATACCCGCCCTCTTGAATAATAATTACGATGCCGTAATTGCCGGCGTCACAATCACGGAGGAACGGGCGGCAAGCGTCGATTTCTCCGCACCGTACTTCGAATCGGTCTTAACTATCGTAACCAAGCGCAATGTGGAAAATGTGACTGACCTGGGCAGCCTAAAAGGCAAAACGGCCGCGGTGCAGATCAACACTACCGGCGACTTCGAAGCAAGCGATCTTTTCGAGGCGGGCGGTTTGAAGACTGTCTTACGCTATGACACCGTACCTGATGCCATGCAAAGTGTGATCATCGGTGCCGCTGATGTGGTCGTGGTTGATCTGCCCGTGGCTGAGGCTTATCTTGAGGCAAACCCCCCCAAGCCCCCCCCTTGCTCACGTGGGGCCCGTCGCGGAAAATGAGTTTTACGGCATCGCCATCAATAAAAAGAACAAGGCGCTTCTGGAGCAGATCAATGGTGCCCTGGCCCAACTGCATCAGAACGGAACTTACGACGCTATTTATGAAAAATGGTTCGGCGCACAATAAAGGTATGCCGCGGGGGTGTGTGACTGTACGTTGCCCACCCCCCCTTTTTCCGGAAAGGGGATTCACCTTGGAATTTCGCTGGGATCTGGTCTGGTCTTCCCTGCCCGTACTGCTGCAGGGCGCTAAATTGACAGTCCAATTGACATCTGTTTCAGTATTCTTTGGCATTATAATCGGTACCATCACCGGCATTGCCCGCATCTCGAAAGGGCCGCTGCGCTATGCCGCCGCTGTTTATATTGATGTTATCCGGGGGGGTACGCCCCTGTTGGTGCAGACATTTATTGTCTTTTACGGACTGCCCGGGCTGATCCACCGCCCCATCCCCGCTTATTTAGCCGCCCTATTGGCGCTGAGCGTCAACAGCGGTGCTTATGTGGGCGAAATTGTGCGCTCAGGAATCCAGTCACTGGACAAAGGGCAGTGGGAAGCCGCTTTTTCACTAGGCTTAACCGGTTCGCAAACGATGCGCCATGTCATTTTGCCCCCCCAAGCCTTCCGGCGTATCCTGCCGCCTTTGGGCAACGAGTTTATTGCCCTTTTAAAAGACTCATCCCTTGTTTCCGTGATCGCCCTAGAAGAATTAGTTCGTAAAGGGCAGATTATTATTGGCCGCACCTTCCGGCCCTTTGAGGTGTGGTTGGCAGTTGCCGTGATCTTTTTGTCATGACATTTACCGTATCCCGCCTAGTCGGCGTTTTAGAGAAAAGGATGACCAAACATGACTGAGCCAATAATTGAAGCCCAAGATCTCCACAAATCATTTGGACCGTTGGATGTTCTGCGCGGGGTTTCTCTGCAGGTTTTCCCCCCCGGTGAAGTTGTGGTCATTATCGGCCCCTCCGGCAGCGGTAAAAGCACACTGCTGCGCTGCCTCAACTATTTAGAACAGCCCTGCGCGGGCTCCGTTCGTTTTGAAAACGAACCCATCGATCCTAAAACAAATCTGCGCCGGGTAAGGCAGGAAATGGGCATGGTCTTTCAAAGCTTCAACCTATTTCCCCCCCATCTGAAGGTGCTTGATAATATCACCCTGGCGCCACGGCGAGTCCGCTCAGCCGCCCCCCTGCCCGGGCCCGACAGCAAGCCTTGGAACTGTTAAGCAGAGTGGGCCTGGAGGATAAGGCGGATAGTTATCCGGATGAGCTCTCCGGCGGCCAAAGGCAAAGAGTGGCCATTGCCCGCGCTTTAGCCATGCACCCCCCCAAGGTGCTCCTTTTGACGAGCCCACCTCAGCTCTTGATCCGGAAATGATTGGCGAGGTTTTGGAAGTAATCAAAAACCTTGCCCTGGAAGGGCGGACAATGATCGTAGTTACCCACGAAATGGGTTTTGCCAAGGAGGTAGCTGACCGAGTAGTCTTCATGGATGAAGGGCTGATCGTAGAAGAGGGTACCCCATCCCGCTTGTTTGCTGAGCCGAGCTGCGAGAGAACAAGGGCCTTTTTAAGCAAGGTGTTTTAGCGATTATGGCGCAGGAGGCGCCAGTCAGGGCCCTGGAGCAAAAGATGCAGATTGTTGCCGAGCATGCGCGAAGCGATACGCATACCCATCCTTGCCTCAAAGTCCTTTGTGTCAAAATTAGTTGTAAACACGGTGGGCTTACAGCCGGTGAGCCTGCCATCTATAATAATCAACAACCGCTCCATCGTCCAACCGGTAGTTCGTTCGCTGCCCACATCGTCTAAGACAAGCAGATCGGCATTCAATAGGGGGCTGTAGTTCAATATCTGCATAGCGCATTTTCTCCAGCAGGGTGGGTACATGGCTGAACATGATGGAGTATTGGGGGGGAAAAGATGGTTAATGATAGAGCAGGCCAAATGGGTTTTACCGGTACCCGAACGTCCTAACAGCAGTAGGCCCTGCCCTCCCTTGATCTTGCCGAAATTGCGGGCGAAAGTTTGGCACGATCGGTGCGCCTCGCGGTTAAACTCGCTGACTCTAAAGCTGGCAAAGGTGCTGCTGCGCAGGCCGGGGGGGAAGGGGGGGGTGTAATGACCGATCGATTAAAAGCCCATCGCGCCGCGAACGATCCGCGGCGCGGCCTTCTTTAATACAGGTGCAATCGGAGAGAAGCCATTCCCCCCTTTTTCGTAGCCGGGAGGCAGCGCAAAAGGATGGCGGACATATTTTTTCAGGCGTTTGTCGCCACAGCGCGGGCAAACTTCTACGCTGCGAAAACGGCGCCGCAAACCATAGTCACTCATCCAGGAAAGTGAAGAGACTTCGATCCTGACTTGGTTTTGTGTACGTGAAATCTTCCCGCCTGATTTTTTTTCTTCAGCTTGAGCGCCACTGCCCCCCCGGCCTCCTTCCCGTTTTCATCTTGGCTTACGGCTGCCCAGTAAGCGGAAAACCGCTCTTCCGTGGTAATGCCGTGATTGAGCCAATCCTGCATAATGCGATAGATATAGTTAAAAGAGATATGCTTGTCCCTACCCCCCCGGGCGCGGCTGCGCCTCTGCTCCTGCTTAGCCCGGAGAATGGCACAGCCCATGACAAAAGGCGTCATCCCCCCCTCGTCCCTTATGGACAAAAGCCTTTCCCGCTGGGCGCTGGAGAGTAGGGCCACCTTACTCTGGTAAAGATCAAACACATCCTGCATATTAGGTTCTGACACGACTCCACCTCCGGAAAAAAAACCCTGCAATACTTACAATCCCCACAACTGCCAGCACAGCAACGACAAGCGCTGTGCTGCCACCGCCGCCCACAGGATAAAGAACGCCTGCGGCCAACTGCCTTTTTTTGATTTCGCCTTCCCCCCCAGCGGGGGCCAGTAGGTCAAAAACGGGCGGCCCCCCCTCGCCCCCCCCACCTGCCATGGCCCATCACCCAAATCTCGCCAGAAATCAACTGCTAAACCATCAAAAGCCCCCCCACCAATACGTAATAACGCCAAGTTTGCAGCGGTTCGGGCAGTAGATCTGCCTTGACCCGTACCCGAATTGTTTCGCCATCCTCAAGTAGTTCGGGGTAGACTCCCTCCGGAAATCCGCGCACTTGCCCTTCTTCCACCCGATACAGCCTGCTTTCGCCAAAGGGCGCAACAGCTATGCGAATCTGCCACCCGCACCCGGGGGGGCTGTTCGGAACCGGTGCCGGCCAATGTTGATTTCCTCGCTGGCGGGGCCGTCGCCCGTGGCTATATACACTTCAAGACGCTGGTGAAAAAAAACCTTCCGGCGCTCGAAAAGGATTGCTGATCACGGCGAAACGTAAATCAAAACGGACATCTTCACCGGCCTGTTCAACGCTGAACTGCCGCAAATCAAAAAGGCCCGGCCGATAGACCTCATGGCTGGGATAAACGAGAGTTCCGCTGCCGCAATCGTCCCCCCCGCGGATCGGAGTACCGAAAAATTATTTCTGCCCGCGCCATGGAACAACAAAGAAGTGACAGCGCCAGTACCGGAACGAGCAATCGCCTTTTCAAAAAAAAGATCCCCCCCTTGCAACCCTATGCGGTTTCATTCAAAGGTAGACCCGCTCCACCCGGTTGCTGAGCCGGCTTGTGATTTCGTAGTTGATTGTGCCCATTAGGCGGGCCCATTCATCCGCGGTTATTTCCCTCTTACCGTCAGACCCGATCAGGATGACCTCATCACCGATTTCTACTTTTAGATCACCCACATCCACCATGGTGTGGTCCATGGTTACCTTGCCCACTATGGGGCAGTAGCGGCCATTAAGTAAAACTCTGCCCTGATTGCTGAGTCCTCTTGTCAGGCCATCACCGTAACCAATGGGTAAGACGGCAATGGAGGTTTCTTTCCAAGTGACATAGGCACTGTCATAGCTGATCGCGCTCCCGGGCGGGACCCTTTTCACGAAAGCGACTTTCGTTTTTAAAGCTAAAGCGGACTTGAGGGGAAGGGGCCTGCGCTCGTCCGGGTACATGCCGTACAGGGCCAAGCCGATCCGGACTAGGTCCAAGTGGGATTGGGGCAGGTACAAAGCAGCAGCTGTGTTAGCCGCATGAAAATACGGAATTGAAATCCGTTTGGCCGCCAATTCATCCATGACGGACCTAAACCGTTCCCACTGCCAATGGGTATATTCCAGATCGGGCTGTTCAGCTCGGGCAAAATGGGTAAAAACACCCTCAATTTGCAAGCCCGGAAGCGCGAGGACAAGATCCACCAGCTCTCCGAAATCCTTTGGCAGCAGACCCAGCCTGCCCATGCCCGTGTCCACTTTGATATGCACCCGAGCCGGCCTATTTTGGGCAACCGCAGCTTGTGAGAGCCGCTTGGCGATATGGGGGGGTTCAAACACTGTAACGCCCAGATCTTGATCGACACAGATATCGAGCTCGTCGGCACCAACTGCGCCCAAAACCAATATGGGGGGGCCGTGATGCCCCCTCTGCGCAGGCGGACGGCCTCTTCCGGAAGTGCCACCGCCATCCAGTTCGCCCCATTAGCAATCATGGTATAAGCGGTCTCCAGCGCACCGTGGCCGTACCCGTTGGCCTTCACCACCGCCATCAGATCACAGCCGGGTGGAATAATTTTCGCATTTGCCGCACATTGTAAGCTATACTGTCCAGACTGATTTCGGCCCAGACGGGCCTGGTAAGCCTGCTCATGCCAACACCCCCCCATCCTTATAACAAAATGCGGGGCAATAGATGCAGGCAATCACCGGCAATCAAGGACCTCTGCCCCCCCTTTTCGCCGGCCAAATCGCCCGCCGCCCCCCCATGAGCGTAAACACCCGCCGCCGCGGCTTTGAGAGGGTTGAGGCCTTGGGCCGCAAGCGACCCGATCAAACCGGCCAAAACGTCACCGGTGCCTGCGGAAGCCAAGCCGTGGCTGCCCGTACTATTTATATAGGTTATCTTGCCGCTGCTGATAATAGTGGGGGCACCCTTTAGGACCAAAATCAGGCCCCCCCATTTTTCGGCAAACTCCTGTGCAATCTGCAGGCGATTTTCATTTACTTCTGCAGGGGTGTTCCCCCCCAGCAGACGGGCCATTTCCCCCCCCGGGTGGGGGGTGAGTATCCACTTGCTGCGGTTGGCGGGCTCTATGGACTTTAAAAAAAATCAGAGGTCAATACTTCCAGGGCATCAGCATCAATCACCGCCGGGCGATCCCAAGCCCGCAGCAGGTGTTGAACTAAATCAAGGCTTTCCGGTTCTCTCGAAAGCCCCCCCGGCCCCCCCACCACAAGGACATCTTTATTCGCGCCTTCCTTAAGCAGCCCCCCCGCCAGCGCGGACCGGGCCAGGCTGCCTGAATCAGTACCTTCTAGGGGAAGGATTATGAGTTCGCTGGGGGGAAATCTAGAGACAATATTTTCGGGCACGGCCAAAGTAACCAAACCTGCCCCCCCACCCCCCCGAAGGGCGGCCTGTCCGCTGAGGAGGGCGCACCCGCATAATTGCGTGACCCGCCCACAACCAAGACATGCCCGAAAGTACCCTTGTGGCCCGCCGGACTGCGGGAGGGCAGCGTATGTAAAATCGAGGCATCTAACAGCCTGCGCACGGGAAAACCGTCACCTGTAAGGGGTATACCCAAATTGATCAGCTTAACATCGCCCGAATATTCGCGCCCGGGGGGGTGAAGCAGGCAGCCCGCTTTCAAAAGCCCCCCCAGGCCCACAGTGAGATCCGCTTTTACTGCGACCCCCCCCGCACCTGCCCCCCCGTCGCGGCATGGACCCCCCCGCTGGGTATGTCCACCGCCACAACGGGCCGCTGCAGCCCATTTACCGTTTCAACCAAGACCTGAAAATCAGGCGCCAACTCTCCCCGAAAACCTGTACCCAGTAAAGCATCGATGATCAAATCTCCCATGCTCAGGCTGAAACGCAGTCTGTCCGGATGCGCGGTATCGGCCAGAACTAGTTCAACGCCGAGCCTGCGCAGAATGTCCAGATTAACCCTATGTTCGGGTGTGGCTCCGCTTTCATCGCCCAGCAAATACACTTTCGGCCTTGCTCCCCCCCGAGATAAGAGGTGCCGCGCCGCCACAAGGCCGTCACCCCCCCCATTATTCCCCCCCATCCCCCCCGCTAAAACATGGATTTTTTTGCCCGCCGGGCAGCCGTATTGTTCCGCCACGAGAGCGGCAAGCCCCCCCGCCCCCCCGGCGGTTTCCATAAGCAAAAGCCCGCTAACACCCAGTGTTTCTAGGGCTTGTTGTTCAATTAAACGCATTTCCCGACCGGTTACTACCTGCAATTTCTAATCCTCCCCGAGAGCTATAACAAAGGCGATCGCCAATTCTTTACTGTGTGTGAGACTCAAGGCAAACCTAGTAATACCCGCGTCCCGGGCCGCTTTCAACGCCCCGCCCCGCAGGCTAACGGTGGGCTTGCCCCCCCACTGATCTGCACTGATTTCAATTTCTTGAAAACACACACCCTGCAGCCAGCCTCGGCCCAGCGCTTTCATCACGGCCTCTTTAGCAGCAAAGCGCGCTGCCCAAGAGCAGGCCCGCCTGCCCCGCAGGTAATCGCGCTCCGCGGCAGTGAAAATCCTTTCCCGAAAAGCCTGCCTTTTGATGGCCCGGGCAATTCTCGCGATTTCGATTGCATCGACGCCGCAACCTTTAACCGGCATAACTGCCCTTCTGCTCAGCTGCTATAACATCCGCGACTTCACCCAGTATTTCTTTAAGTAAACTTTCATCAGGATGTTCACCCAAAACCCGAATCACCGGTTCGGTACCTGAGGACCGGACGAAAAGACGCCCCCCCGGACTGAGGGATTTTTCGGCGCGTTTAATGGCGGCCAGAATTAGTTCACTTTCCTCCCAGGCCTTACTTTCCACCGTAATGTTGATCAGCAATTGGGGGAAATCCTCCATGCTCTGGGCCAGTTCAGCCAAGGTTTTCTGCCTAATCGACCTAATCTCCAGCAGTTTTAAGGCGGTCAGCATGCCATCACCGGTTGTGGAGTTATCGAGAAAGAGAATATGGCCCGATTGTTCGCCGCCTAAAATACAGCCTTCTTCCAGCATGACATCGAGAACAAAACGATCGCCGGCGGGCGCATAGCGAACATCTCCGCCATTTGCCAAAAAGGCCTGCCTCAAACCCCCATTGGAATAGGCGGTGGCAACTACCTTGCGGGCGGGCAGCCTATCGTTTTCCAAAAGATGCAGGCCCGCAATGGCCAAAATATGATCACCGTTAATAAAGTTTCCCCCCCGCTCATCAACGGCCAGAACCCGATCTCCATCGCCATCAAAGGCAAAACCAAGATCGGCGCCCGCTTCTTTAGTCAGCTGCTGAATCTTTTCCGGATAAGTGGAACCGCAGTATAGATTGATGTTTTCTCCGTTGGGCTGATCGTAGGAACTCGTTACCTCTGCGCCCAAATCCCGAAACAGCCCGGCGGCATAGGCCGAAGTGGCCCCCCCGTTAGCACAGTCAAGCGCGACATGCAGGCCCTGCAGATTCAAAGGTACATTCTGTTTTAGATCCTCCATATAAAGGGTGACTGCATCTTGCTTGTTGATGACCTGCCCACCGCGCCCCCGATTGGCCGAGGATAGTCATCCGCTGCCACAAGGGACTCGATTTTGCCTTCTTCTTCATCGTTAAGCTTATAACCGTCCCCCTCCAAAAACTTTAATTCCGTTATCCTCGAGGGGGGGTTGTGCGAGGCCGAAATCATTATTCCCCCACAGCATTCAAAGCGCCTGGCCAAGAAAGCAACAGCGGGTGTGGGAATCACCCCGGCCAATATGACATCTAACCCGGTGGAGGCTATCCCGGCCACCAAGGCTCCTGCCAACATTTGACCTGAAAGGCGGGGATCGCGCCCAATCAGGACCGGTCCTCGCCCGTTTTTTTTCACTCAAGAGTAAAGCAGCCGCCCTACCAATACGCAGCGCCAATTCAGGCGTCAAGTCGCGGTTGGCAACACCGCGCACACCATCCGTACCAAATAATTTTGTCATTTAATCATTCCCCTCTCCGGCGGGTTCATGGGCTTTTTCTGTGTCATTTATTTCCACATGCACCCTTACCTCAGCCGGCTCGACGGCAACCCCTCCTAGGCTGTGCCCCTGGGCATCCAAAACCTGAACAGGAAAAGAACCTTCGAGCCGAGTGAGGCCTTCGTTCAAACTTAAGTAGGCGACAACAAGATCTACTCTTTCCAGTATACTGGCGCGCCCCGAAACTGTTACCACGGCGGGAACGGGGGGGCGCATTTCACCAACGGACAAGGCGGGGGGGTTCATACCCAAAACGGCAAGCGTGACCGGAAACGTATCGTGCGCGAGCTGCTCCGTTTCGACGTTGACCCTACCGGGTGTTACGCTCAGCACTTCTATGCCGGCGGGTGCTCCCACGTTAACCGCATAGGCCTGCCTGCCCGGGGGTGTCCCGGCTAAGTCAACGTGAGCACTGATGGCCTCCCCCCCGCTTCGGTTTAAGAAAGGGGATAGGCCTGCAATCCGTACTTTTATAGGCGCGGGGGGGCTATCCACAACAACCTGATCCATCGGCAGATTATGTATTGCCACCTCTACTGTAACAATTCGCTCCATACCCCGAAAACTCCCGTCTCCGGAAGCCAGAAGCCAAAAAAATAACAGCGAGCAGCAGTGAAAAAAAGACGCCAGTAAACCTTGGGCCGGGTCAGAAAAGACCATATCCGTTTTAACTGCTCCATCATTTTCGCCCCCGTCGCGCAGATAATGAGCAAGCTGCTCCCGCAGGCGTACCGCGCTGAGATACCGGCGCAGGCGGCCATCAACCGCTAAAGAAATGGTACCCGTTTCCTCCGACACTACCACTACCACAGCGTCCGTCTGTTCCGAGATCCCCACCGCGGCGCGGTGCCGCGTGCCTAAGCCGCCTTCCAAGCGCCGTTCAGTAAGGGGGGGCAGTACACTGCCTGCACTGGCAATCCTTCCGCCCGACAAAATGACCGCCCCCGTCATGCAGCGGTGTCTGCGGTTCAAAGATATTAAGCAATAATTCCGTACTTGGCCGCGCATCTAGTTTGACACCGGTCCCCCATATATTCGTTCAGCCCAATGTCACGTTCCAGCACCAACAGCGCCCCCCCGATTTTCTTTCACTCAATTTCGCTGCCGCCTGCACCACCTGATCGATGATCACATTTTTTTCTGCTTCACCTCGAGCAGCGAAACGGGCAAAAAGCTGGCCTTTCCCGATCTGCTCCAAACCCCCCCTGCGCAACTCCGGATAAAAGACGACGGGCAGCGCTACCAAGACAAGGGTAGTAGTTTGATCCAACAGCCAGCTTACCGTTTGCAAGTTAAGCGCGCGAGCCACCACGCTGCTGCCGAAGATAATAGCTAGGCCCTTAACAAGGGTGGTGGCGCGCGTTCCTTGAATCGAATCGATCACTCGGTAGATGACATAGGCCACGATGAGAATGTCTATCGCGTCTCGAAACGTAAAGATCACCGAGTTTTCCTCCTACACTCTTTTCTAATCGCGGCCCATCACCTGCTCGGCCGCTTTTGTCGCCTCACCGTATTTTTTTCTGATCAATTTCCAACACGGCTAGCGCGGTAAGGACATCCAGCGGGGGGGTTGCGTAGCCCATATGGCCCACCCGGAAGATATTATTGGCGTGTGGGCCTTGCCCGCCTGCGAATTCCACTCCGTAGCGGTCGCGAATCCGCGTTCTGAATGCATTCGCATCGGGGTATCTTACCGCTGTGACGGTCGGAGAAGCATCTGCATCTGCTACCAGAAGTTCCAATCCCACCGCTGAGGCCCCCCCGCCCGCATCATGTCCCGCATAAGGCGATGACGGGCAAACACATTCGCCAGGCCTTCCGCTTCCATAATATCCAGCGCCTTTTCCAGAGCAAAAACGTTATTAATATTGGGCGTAAAGGGGTTTCACCCCCCCTATCGATAAACTGCTCATATTTGCGCAGATCAAAATAATAACGGCTTGCTTTGCAATTTTCCATGTACTCGCGGGCCTTAGGAGAAACGGCAATAAAGGCTGTCCCGGGCGGAGTCATGAGACATTTTTGCGAAGCGCTGATGATAACGTCCACGCCCCAGGCATCCATTTCCACGGGTGCCCCTCCCAAGGAGCTGACCGCATCCACCACCAACAGAGCGCTATGGCCGCCGCGGGCCTTCCCCCCCACCGCTTCCACATCGTTTAATACCGCCGTGGAAGACTCGTTATGAACCATAAAAATGACTTCAATCTCGGGATGCTGTTTTAAGTAATCCCCCCCTACCCGATCTGCATCAATACCACCATTCCAGGAAAACTCAAGAATATGCAGCTTCGCTTGGTAGGCTTTGCACAAATCAGCCCAGCGCTGTCCAAAAAAAACCACCCACGAGGCAGAGTACCGGGGTTCCGGGAGAAACGAGATTGGCAACCGCCGTTTCCATGCCCGAACTACCCGAACCGGTCACCATATAAATGGGGTTTTTGGTTCCGAAGACAGGCTGCAGGCGAGCCAAAACGCTGGGGAATTTTTCCTTGAAAATCTTTCCCCCCCGATGGTTAATCATCGGCTCGGCCATGCGGGAAAGCACCGCGGCAGGCACCGGCACCGGACCGGGAATCCGCAATTCAGGTTTAAATCGATACATTCAAAGCCCTCCTTGTGTTAGTTGTGCTAGTGTAGTTGAAAAAAACCGTCCTCCAACGAGAGGCGGTTGAATCTCCCTTGAAAGCCCTACCCCCCCAAGACAAGTCGCCCCAAGCGCTCAGCCGTTGCCAAGGCCTGCTGCTCCCCGCTGAGAGTGCCGAAATCCTCCACCATAACACCCTGCCGCTCCATATGGGCCATCAAAGCACGCAGCGCTTTTCCCGAACCTAATCCGGGTATTACGAACGCACCGCCGCGTTTGCCCGCCAATCGAGTTGCTCGCTTTAACAAATTGTCAACTTCAGTGGGAATTTGCGGTTTCCACCAACCCTTGAACTCACTTATGACACAGACAAGATGATATGGCGCTGTACTTACCGGAGCGCTGCTGACGGTGGAAGGCGAGACTAAACCCACGTTCAAACCTTGTTTTTCCAACCCCTGCTGCAGCGCCACTGCGGACGCCTGCACCTTGGGATGGTCAGTATGCATGATTAAAACACGCATTTTCCTCCACCTCCGCCAAGACTCTATGCTATTTCTTTATTTCTCTAAAGCCGGGCCAAATCCTGTTTATGCTTGAGAAGATCCTCACGATAAAACATACGCTGGAAAGGGAGAATACTTGTCCACCGATCTGCCTTGATCGGCCTAATATTTATAATCGACTTGTCCTGGCATAATAGTGCAAGATTCCATCAAAAATTGCCGCCGCAACCCGTTTTTGATAGCTTCGCTGGCTTAATAAAGCTGCTTCCCGGGGATTGGACAAAAACCCCCCCACTTCGATCAAGGCTGCTGGCATGGAGGCCTCCCGCAGCACCCTAAAATCGGCCGCCTGGGCTGCCCTGCGATTCGGGCCCAGATGGCGGACTAGTTCGGCTTGGAGCGATTTAGCCAATAGTTCATCCTCCGCTTTGCCCGCTTGATAAAAGGTCTGGGCCCCCCCGGACCAGATGGGCGAAGGAAAATAATTGGCATGAATCGATAAAAACAAATCAGCCCGCGCCTCCTTGGCGATGGCTACCCGTTGGTCCAAATCCTGCCGTTTGCGTTTCAGCAGATTCTGTTCGCTGGAATCTGCCAGATCATAATCACCCCGGCGGACCATCACCGCGAAGATGGCCGCTTTTTGCAGTAAGTATTCCAACTCTTCCGCAATCGCCAGCGTAATTTCTTTTTCTAAATCACCCGCGGCACTTACTGCACCCGGATCATCCCCGCCGTGGCCGGCATCGATAACAATGATTCTGCCCGAAACGGGCGGAACAGCCCTTTCACCCACCACGGGCAGAATAAAACCGGTACCCGTGCCCAGATAAATGCCCACGGCCAGGCAGAACAGAATACACCAAACAACCTGCTTAAGAGAGAAAAACCAGGCCCGCATAAAAACACCTCCACACCACAGGATATTCAGGCGGAGGGTTGTTTACAACATTTCAGTACTCTAAAACCCGATTTTCGCTCCACAGTCTCACAACTGCCGGCCAAATCCTGTAAATAGGCCTGCAGGCTTTTGGCGCCCTGTTTGGTGCGGATTACGACAAGCAGGCATCCCGAAGGGCGCAGTGCCGCAAATCCCTGCGTCAAAGATGATAGACAACTTCTTTGCCCGCTCGGATGGGCGGGTTGGACACAACCCAGTCAAATGTTTTGCCCGGCAGCGCCGCCAAACCGTCACTGACTACAACTTGGGCGTTAGAAACCCCCATTTTTGCCCACATTTGCCTGGGCTAACTGCACCGCCCGCTCATTGATATCAACCATATATACCTTACCGTACGGGCCGACCAAATCCGCGGCGACAATCCCGATGGGTCCATAACCGCAGCCCAAATCGAGCACAACCTCCCCCCCGGGCCCGCAGGGCAGGTTATCCAGCAAAATCTCAGTACCCCGATCGATTTCGTTTTGGAAAAAAAACACCCGCATCCGTTTGAAAATGATACGGGCGGCCGCGAAGTTCAGCGCTGAATTCCCCCGGCCGGTGTTCAGCCGCGGGTTTCTTGCTGAAATAGTGTTCTGACACTTCTTTACTCCCCCCCTTCACCCAAGGCTTTTAACACCAAACGCAGGTGTTCTTCGATTTCCGCCGCCCCCCCTCCGCGGGTGCATCGGCAAGGGCCTCTTCCAAAAGCGAACGCGCTTCCTCGTTGCGGCCAATCAGATAATATCCGTAGCCCAGCGTATCTAAATAGATTGCTTTGCGCTCCAGTTCCACCGCGCGCTTCGCCATTTCCAAGGCCTGATCGATTTGGATTTCGCGCAGGAAATAATGATAAGCCAAATTATTTAAAGCAAGACTGTTCTCCGGTTCCCCCATTAAGACCTGCTGATAGTTCTCAACAATGCCGAGAAAATCACCTAAGCCTTCATAAATAAAGGCGCGAAACAAATAGACATTCCAGTAGTGGGGGGGTGCAAGCGCAAGCATCTGCTGACAAGTGGCGAGGGCCGCCGTCCATTCCTTGGCAGAAAACTCCACCATAAAACGTTCGTTTAAGTGGCGCAATTCATGCAAGTTAACCTCTTGCTGCGCGGTGAAGTCAAAGCTAAAGTCCCACTGGGAAAACTCCAAGCGAATTCTCCCGGTTGTGTCTTCAACTTCCAGTATGCCGGGCACCCACAGCCCATCTAGATAAAGCAGTGTGATCCTAGCCGGCTGCTCACCCATTCGCAGTTCCAGTTCTACTGAATCGTAGTGAGCGATCTCGCCGGATTCGGATGTATAGCCGATCACGCACAGCACCGTCCGCTCGCCCTGCCGAATCAGTAAAGGAAGCCGAGTTTGCTGATCAAACCAGAGCATTAGGCGGGGGGGATCATCGCGACCGGAATAACGGTCCACCGTCCGCCTAGCTAATGTAGTCGTTCCCGAAAATTCAAGGGGGGGCCTGCCCACATACGCATCAAGGCCGAAAATGTATTCGCGAAAATAGTCAAACAGCCAGTGCCGATCATAGCCGTATTTCCAATCGCCCGCAATCTGAACTTCCATGAAATCCTCATGGCAGCTGATGACAACCGGACCTTCCGTAGTTGGGTAACCCAGATAAAGTCATGGGGAAATTTGAACATGAACAAACCGTCAAACAACAGCCTTTCGCCGTCGGAGGCCTGCAGATAAGCGGCTGCCCTGGCCCGGCCGTAGGCGTGGCCAAACAAGCTTTCCGGCTGCTCGGCTCCGCACAGCCCGGCCGTGCCGATCCCCCCAGCAGCAGGCACAGCGCCACCGTTATTTTACGCAGGAGTACTTTCAATAGTCGCCCTCCCCCCCCTCTTGGCCTCCGACGATGGCCACGCCCGCACTGGCCCCCCCAAGCCTGTTCGCCCCCCCGCTTTAATCATAGCCCTGGCCGTGGCATTATCCCGGACCCCCCCACCCGAGGCTTTAACACCAAACGTGGGCCCCCCCACAACTTCCCGCATCAACGCCACATCTTCGCGCACAGCCCCCCGCCCGGGCCGAATCCGGTGGAAGTTTTCACAAAATCAGCACCGGCCATCTTCGTCAGAATGCAGGCCCGCACTATTTCTTCCTTGCTTAAATAAGCCGTTTCCAGAATGACCTTCAATGTCTTGCCCGGGGCAGCATCCCGGACCGCTTTAATGTCCGAATAAACACGGGCATAATCTCGCTCCAGCAAGGCGCCCACATTAATGACCATATCAAGTTCATCGGCACCGTTGGCCACCGCATCCCGCGCTTCCGCCACTTTGCCGAAAGTGGTAGCCGCCCCCCAAGGGAAAGCCGATCACTGTGCAAGTTTTCACGGGGCAGCCCGCGAGCAATCTTGCTGCCAATCGCACGTGGACGGGATTGACGCACACCGAGGCAAACCCATACCGGCGGGCCTCTTGGCACAAGCCCCGAATCTCAGCCTTGGATGCGGTGGGGGGGTTTAGCAGCGTATGATCAATGTAGGCTGCCAACCGGCCCAGATCGACACTAGATTCGCCCGTCGTGCGCGCCGTATCATCAATGGGTACCGCTAAACGAATTCCCTGTCTGGCAAGGGCCAGGCCTAGCTCTTCAGTCTGCTGTTCCAACCACTGCTGGTTCATTAGTTTACCCCCTTTGGTAACTCCATAGTTCCGCTCGGCTGGTGGAGACTGCTAACACCGGCGGCCGGAGCAGCCCCCCCTCCAATTCTTCTTCTGTTTCCACCAACCCACCCGCGATAATCGGCGGCAGCTGTTGAGGCAGACGCCGTAAAATGGCGGGGACAATTAAAGCGGGCAGTATCTCCACCGCGTCGGGACGGCTTGATTGCAGCATCCGCAGCCCGGTGCGCAGAGCCTCCGAATCGAGGATAAACAACCTTTGGATTCCCAACAACCCTGCCTTCTGGGCGGCGGTAATCAGATACCCCCCCTTCGTCGTTAAAACACCATCCACCCCTATTTCTGACGCCAGCATTTTCATCCCGTAGCTGTCCCGGGCCACGCCGCTGATCAAATCTATGTGAGCAAAAACCATCTGGCCTTGTTTTTTTACATTCTTGAACCAATTCGCGCAGTTCAAAGATGTGGCCGGTAAGATAAAAGCAGACATTGACTCCGCTGCCCGCAATTCGATCGCGATTTTGCAGCCCTTTTAACCCCGCAATAATCGGTTTGCGCGCCAATCCGGCCCTGAATTCCAGCAGTTTATCCTGCCTGCGGCGGTTAAGGTTAAGCATGGCTAACCCAACTTTTTACGCTGCGCACCGCTCTCTTCCACTGCTGATACAGGGCCGCCCGTTGATTCTCATCCATTTTCGGCTCATAGACGCTCTGCACACGCCTGCCCTTTGCAATGTCGGCTTGGCTATCCCACACTCCCACCGTAAGCCCCCCCGCCAAATAAGCCGCACCCAAGGCGGTTGTCTCAAAAATCAACGGCCTTTCCACCCGGCTTTCCGTTACATCGGCTAAAAATTGACAGATAAACTCATTTTCCGATGCTCCCCCCCATCAACCTTCAAGTCCCTCAGGGGCAGCTGCGCGTCCGCCTCCATCACATCTAGGACCTCTCGGGTCTGATAAACGATGGCCTCCAGTGCCGCCCGAATTATGTGGGCTTTAGTCGCACCGCGGGTGAGGCCCGTAATCATACCCCGAGCATAGGGATCCCAATGGGGGGGTGCCCCCAAACCAACGAAACTGGGAACAAAACAAACACCGTTTGTATCCGCAACCGATTGGGCGATCGCCTCCGTCTCCGCCGCTTCCTTAATCAGGCCCATTTCATCGCGCAGCCATTGAACAGCGGCACCCGCCACAAAAACGCTTCCTTCCAAGGCATATTCAACGCGGTCGCCCAGGCCCCCCCAAGCTACCGTGCTGAGCAGGCCGTTTTTGGAAATAACCGGCTCAGAACCGGTGTTCATTAAAATAAAAGCCCCCCCGTTCCGAAAGTGGCCTTAACGGCACCCGGTTGAAAACACGCCTGTCCAAACAGGGCTGCCTGTTGATCCCCCCCGCCGCACCCGCAACCGCTATTCCCGCCGGGATCCTTCCCAGAGCGGGCGTATACCCGTAAACATCATTCGAAGGGCGCACTTCGGGCAGAACCTGCCGGGGGATTTCCAAAATTCGCAGCAGTTCATCGTCCCAATCCAGTTTCTGCAGATTAAATAATAAAGTGCGCGATGCATTAGTATAGTCAGTTACATGGGCCGCTTGGCCCGTCAGATTATAAATCAGCCAAGAGTCGATTGTACCAAAAGCCAGCTCACCCCCCCGGATCGCCCTAGTCCGCAGGTGGGGGTTTTGCTCGAAAATCCATTTTAACTTGGTACCCGAAAAATATGGATCAAGCACCAGGCCCGTCTTTTCCCGAAAAACGGGCTCCAAGCCCTGTTTTTTTTCAATTGCGTGCACATCTGCGCGGTGCGGCGGCACTGCCAGACAATGGCTCTTGTTACCGGCCTGCCCGTGCGGCGATCCCATAATACAACCGTTTCCCGTTGGTTAGTAATGCCAATCGCGGCCAGATCCTCCGGGGGGGGAATGGCCGTCTCAGCAATCATTCGCTCCAAAAGGTGGCGAACCCCCAGCCAAATCTCCCAGGCATCATGCTCCACCCAGCCCGGTTGGGGGGGTAGTATTGCTTAAACTCCTGATAGATCTTGCGCACCATTTCACCCTGTCGGTTAAAAAGGGCCACTGTATTTCCGGTCGTACCCTGATCGATTGCTAATACGTATTTGTTTCGTGACATCCCCCCCGGCCACCTCCCGTTACCAGTCAGTTCTGCAATCTATCCCTATTTCCTGCCCGCAATGGCAAGCTCGGTGGCGATGAAATCAACGGGCTTGTCCCACGGATCAACAGGCACAGTGCGTAAGAAACTGCTGTAACATAAACCAACCGTTCGCGCCCGAGAAACCGCCAGGAAGCGGTCGTAAAATCCGCCGCCGTAGCCGATTCGATAACCGGAAGGCGAGAAAGCCAACCCGGGGACAATGACCAGATCCAGCTGCTGCGGATCCAAACCGGGAGCATCCGCGGGCGGTTCTAAAATTCCAAAAGCGGCCGGGGTCAAATTGGAGCGGGAGGTATACAGCCTTGGCAGCAGAGCTCGGGGGGGGTTTTTTTGTACCACCGGCGCATAGACGTGGCGGCCCCCGGCTGATCAGATCGTCCACGACCGGCCAAGTATTCACTTCCCAGCCGACTGAAAGGTAAACAAACACCCGGCGGCTCGTTAAATAGGGCTCCCATTTCTGCAGCTGCCCCCCCAGGATCAGCCCGTCCCATTTTTCCCTTTCACCTGCCGGTACCGCCTCCCGCTGCCGCATCAATTGAGCCCGTAACACCTTTTTGTCCATTTTCTCACCTCCCGGCCCGCAAAATCGAGACAGAGGAACGTGCCCAATCCAACTGCTCCACTAGCGCCTCGCTTACTTGCGCGGGCGTAACAGAGCTTAACAACTTGAGAAAACTATCGACGGGAATTGCGTTAAATTGTTGTGATACAAATCGATTGGCCGCGTACTCAAAAGAATCATAGGAGGCCAAGTGGCCTCCGTAAAGCTGCCTTTTCAAGCGTTCCACATCGGTGGCGCAGATCGCTTCTTGCTGCAGTTGGGCGATAATTCCCTTCAGTTCGGCGTGCAGCCGCTCCGGGTCGTCCGTTTCGGAGCCTATTACAGAATAGGCAAACTGGGGGGATGGCAGGTGAAACTGGCGCCAAAGGAGTCCGTCACCACATTCTCATCGTACAGCCTATTGTAAAAATGGGAGCTGCGAGAAGTAATCAAACGCCAGGCCAGGGACATAATCAACTGTTGGTGCAGCATTTCCTCGCCCCCCCGCCAAATGGGTTCGTGTTTGAATCCCAACAGATAGTGGGGCCTAGAAATGTCAAACTGCTCTTCTGACCAATCCTTTGCCACCCCCCCGGGGGGTTCTGCCGGGTAAATTCGTTCTATCGAGCCGTTGTAGTGCTCCCAAACGGGATAATGCTCTTTGACTAAGGCCACGACCGCTTCCGGTTCCACATCACCTGCCACGGCCAAGGCCATATTGGCCGGCTGATAAAAGGAGTAATAGCAGTCGAATAATTCTTCCTTTGTAATCTGCCACACCGATTCCACCGTGCCGCCAATATCTAAGCGCACCGGATTTACGTGATACATATTCTCCAACAGGGCGGCTAAAACCCGATGCTGGGGATGATCGGCGTACATGCGCAGTTCCTGTTCGATGATGCCCTTTTCTTTGGCCACATTTTCTTCTGTAAAGAAAGGCCTATTAACGAACTGCATCAGTTCCTGCAGGGCAAGGGGCCAGCTTTCAATGGTGGAAAACAAATAACTGGTCTGGGTATTGCTCGTAAAAGCATTCACGGAGGCCCCCCCAGCGCAGCGAAGCGGTCGAAGACGCTGCCCTGATCTTCCTCAAAAAGCTTGTGTTCGAGAAAGTGGGCGATGCCGGCGGGCACCCGGCTTATCGGCCCGTTTTCCCGCCGGAAACGGGAGTCGATGGAACCATAGTTCGCCGATAAAACAGCGTAGGTCCTAAGAAACCCCGGTTTAGGGAAGATCATCACGGTCAGGCCGCTGGCCAGTACACTTCGAAAAAGTTTTTCTCCGGTGGGAAGCTTAATTTGTTCCATTGGATTCTCCTGCCTCTCTGCGGCCCCCCCAAGATGTAGGTGGTGTCAAACACAAGATCCCCCCCATCACCTCAACAACATCTTCTAACTGCACTGCCCGGATGGCGTCAACCACATGATCAATAGAGCGCATTTCGCCGTGAATTATGCCAATCAAGTTGCGATCAATCATGCCGGAAGGGTGATCTCCCATACTGATCATGGCGTTGACTAAGCCCGCCTTGGTCTGTTCCAGTTCTTGGCGGCTGATTTGCCCTTGCTGCACCTGCTCTACCTGCTGTTTGATAATTGTCTGCGCCTCATCCCGTTCATCCCAGTCAATGCCCGCGCTAATCGTTAAAAGGCCCTTCGTACCTTCCACGCTTGAACCAACATAATAGGCGAGGCTGGCTTTTTCTCGCACGTTAATAAATAACTTGGAATGGGGAAACCCCCCCCAAGATCCCATTGCCCACAAGCAGAGCGTAATAACCGTCATCCAAAAGGAACGATTGGTGCGGTAACCGAGCGCGAGCACCGCTTGCTGCAGTTCGGCCGTCTCTTCATAGTACCGAGGCGGCTGCAGCGAGACCCTTTTAGGCGGATTCAAGACCACAGGCCCGTGCCTTTCGGCAGCCAGCTGGGCCAGAAGATTAGCAATCACATCAAGATTGGTTCCCACAAGGAAAATATCCATGGGGTGCGAGCGAAACAAATCTTGGTAGTGACCATAAACCCGTTCGTTTTCCAGTTTGTCCAGCGAGGCCAAATCTCCGTATTTATGAATGCCGAACGGCTCATCTTCACACATCAGCTCCACGAAACGGGCCAGGGCATAGGCCCGTTTGTTATTAATCAGGCCTTCCAGTTCCCGCCGCAAGGTTCGCTTTTCCTGGGTAAAATAAGTGTCCTCAAAGCGGCCGTTCTTGCCTGCCGGTGCCGTCACTATCCCCCCCCAAAATGTACGCAGCCCCCGCTCTAAATGCTCATCGCTGTCCGGCAGTAAAGAGGGATCAACCATCTGAAAATGAAACTCAAGAATCTGGCGTTCGCCGAGCTTCAAAACATCAGCACCCAACTCTGCGGCGTAAAGATACTCAAGTTCCCTGGCAATCTGCAGTGTGGTAGGAAACTGCTGCGATCCCCCCCTTTGCAGCAGTAGGGGAATAAGGGCGGTACTCGAAGCGGTTCTTTGTTCTAAATCCTGCTGCACAAATATTTTGCATGTGAGAGACCTAAACTTGTCTGTTTCGCATAAATGCAGGCGCACACCGGCCCCCCCAAATTACACTGCACAAAATTCACATCTACTCCTCCTCGGCCCAGGCCAGCTCATCTTCTCTTTCTTTTCCAAACAGAATGGGTTCCGCAGGCGGCGCCCCCCCAAGCACACAGTGAGAGCAGCCTGCCGCGGCGGGAAAGGCTTCACTGCCCAATGCTGCGTTGGAAACAATGCTGCGGCAGATCTCGCTGACCCATACCTCTGTTTTGTCCGCGTCCAAAAGGCGGCGGGAAGGTCATAAATCTCATTGGGAATCAAGAAATATGCCTGAGAATGCCGCGCCCGAACACCAAACCGCCTAGCCATGGCCCAGGCATAAAGTCGCAGCTGCACAAGGTAGCTCTCGCCCACTTTTTCCACCTGCTCACGCTTAATCCAATTAGATTTAAAATCAACTACTTCCAGTCCGTCGGCGGCCACAAAAACCTGATCGACAAGGCCGTTCAACAAAAACTCGCCCGCAGGCAGTAAGAAGTCCTTCTCACGATAGATCTGCCATTCCTTCCGTCCCCGGCTAACCGCAGAAAGAACGGGCTGGCCAGGTACGGTTCGATTATTCGTTTGATCAAGCCTGCCTGCACAGGGTCAAGTTCGATACCTTCCATGGCGGCGGCATACTCGATCAATTCACTCAAATGGGCGGGATCAGTAATCTGCTCGCATACCCTATGCACAATATTCCCCCCCGCTGCACCGCTGTTATTCCCAAATCGGCCTGTTTGGGCCGGGCCGCCGCGGATGATTGGCGTTCGGGTACACCTAAGATATAGCGCAAATAAAAGCAGCGCGGGCAGCGCACATACTGCATGAGCGACGTGACCGAAAAGGTAACGCCCTTGTACTGAGGTGGTAGCGGCCCATAGCGGACAGACTCCGGCGGCGGTATGGGGCTTTCCCGGCGCGATTTTTCCCCCCCCGGCGGCACTAAATCTCCGGCGGCCCGGGTGTAGAGTTCACCGGGCAGCTGATCTATTACCGCTTCTAACCACCGCCACCAGCTCACTTTAGGAATTTTACCGTTGTCGAGTACACACCAAAAACCTCTTCTTCCGCCCGTGTGAAGGCCACATACAGCAGACGTTTAGCCTCGTTCAGTTCCTCCAGCGCCTCGCGGGCCTTCAACTCCTCAAAACCCTCCATCCCCCCCTCCCGGCGCAAACCAAATTGGGGGTGGTACAGTACCTGCCCTCCGGCGGCCCTCGTTAAACCCCCGCAGGTATCGGCCAAAAAAACATACCGGAAATTCTAAGCCTTTGGCGCCGTGCACAGTACGCAAAATGACCACATTGGCATGTTCCGCATCGAGCAGTGCTTCGCCCTCCCCCCCTTACTGTCACGGGACATAAGATCAATATAGCGCAGCTGTTCGGGTACGCTGAAAACATCCCGGGCAAATAAATCCCAACTGAGTTTTAACAACTTTTCCATATTGGCTCTTTTCTGGGGCCCGAAGGGAAGGCGCCAAATTTTGCTCATATATTCGGTCCGCTCCAGCATGGCCGTTATAACCTCGGGCGCCGACTTCACGGACGCCTGTTCAGTAAGATAGACATAATCGGAGCAGGCCCGGTCATAAGCCTGTCTTTCCGCTGTTGAAAGCATATCCTGCCGCTCCCGCTGCAGCCAGTATAGCCCTTGATCCGAGATTAGATAAAAAGGCGACCGCAAAACGGCCAAGCGAGCCACCTCATCACCTCGGTCCTGCAGCCAGCGAAAATAATTAAGGACATCCTGAATTTCGCGGCGTGAGTAAAACCCCCTGCCGCTGAGATTTACATAGGGAACCCCCCCCGCCTCCTGCAAAGCTTGTTCGTAGAGATGTACATTCGTCATCGCCCTAAACAGCACCGAAATGTCCTTATAACTGCAGCGGCCCCCCCCGTCCACAAGCTCCCGGATTTTAAGCGCGATCTGCTCTGCTTCCAGTGCCCGAGCATCGTTTAGGTCTAGGCCGTCCGCCTCAATATGCAGTAAAGTAACACAAGGCCTGCCCGCCCCCCCATCCCTTGTATGGGCGCTGGCTTCGAAGGCGATTTCATCCCCCCCTCCATGATATGGGGGAAAAAGCTGTTCGCAAATTCGATTAGTTCGGGCCGAGAACGGAAGTTTTCAGCTAAAAAAAATGTTTTTTTCCCTCAGCCTCAATCTCCCGCTTGGTGCGGGTAAACACACCCACATCGGCGCCGCGAAAGCGGTAAATCGATTGTTTGGGGTCACCCACCACAAAAAGGACCGCCCCCCCGCCTGCGGTGAGACAATCCACGATTCTCTTCTG
>JMBV01000053.1_pt1 | contig 43380 bp, 88 predicted proteins | sample 616531 | NCBI WGS metagenome assembly JMBV01 (sample SAMN02727904, study PRJNA239997) | anaerobic digester metagenome | biome: anaerobic digester; isolation source: mesophilic anaerobic digester inoculated with municipal waste water sludge... | place: Germany: Bielefeld University, CeBiTec ...
TATAAATCAGTAGATTTTTTTATCAAAGGAAATAATTTTATCTAAATAGGGATTATTATATTTTTCATAATGGGAGAATTTAGTGATTATAGGAATATTAGATTCTTCTTTAATTTTTTTTCAACAAAAACAATCCCTTATCATTGGAAGCTAAAACTCTAATATATGCAGGATATTGTGGCATCAATTTCTTAAAGGTTTTTTTTATCTAATCCAGCCATAAGATGTACTAAAATCCTTTGAATTCGAGTTTTGCATATCTTTTAGTAGAAACCTTTTCTACTAAATCTTCTATACTTTTATATTTATAGGATTTATTTATAATTCTATTTTCTAAACCTGTTTCTACATCCCCCCCTATTTTTTTTAATGTATTTTTTTTCCATCTATTCTCAATAAATAATGGATAATTTGGGTATAATTATCTAAAGTATTGAAATTATTATAATTATTGATATAATTAACTAGGTGATTATAGCTTGGACTAGGCAAATAATTTTGGATAGAATCTATAGAATTGGAGAATACTGCTTTTCGTATGGCAGTAGCAGAGGATATTTTATTATTTAAATTTTCCTCATTGTAGGCATTGCCTATTCTTTCTAAAGTTATAGGTTTGATATTACTATTAAGTAATTGTAGGGCCTTTAGATATTCAATAGCCAAAATATTATTGGACATTTTCAATATTTCTTCGATTTTTTTTACATCTGTATCTTTCTTAAATTGGGCATAATAATTTATTAATGCTCTACTACGGGAAGTGGCATAGGAGTTTCCTAAGTTTAAATTTTTCTTTAGACTCTCCCTATAAGTCGGAGGCTCTTTTAATAAAATACTGGCTATTTCATTTAACATATTTAAATCTCCTAATTCACTGCCAAAGGATATATAATTAACAATTCCTAAGCTGTTTAAGAGGGATATACCTCCAAAAGCAAAGAGTTCAGCAGATTGAGTAGCGAATATAAAGGGAAATTCAATTACTAAATCTACTCCATTATCTATTGCCATTTTAGACTTAGTCCATTTGTCTATTAATGACGGTTCGCCTCTTTGTACAAAGGAACCACTCATTAATGCTATGGTATAATCAGCATTCGTTATGGATTTAGAATGCTTCAAATGATATTTATGTCCTAAATGAAAAGGATTATATTCTACTATCATAGCTAATACTTCCATAAAACCAACTCCATATATTTTTATTAGTATTATAACATAGTTTTTAAAAATTAAAATATCGTTGATTTTTTTAACAATTATATAATAAAATTATTATTGGCATGGAGAAATTAAGTATTTTAATTATAATATATAAGGAGGAAGAAAATGAATATATTAGTTATTAATTGCGGTAGTTCTTCTTTAAAATATCAATTGATTAATATGGATAAAGAAGAAGTTCTAGCTAAAGGATTAGTTGAAAGAATTGGAATAGAAGGTGCACAAGTAAAACATTCTACAACTGGAAAAGAAGAAGTAATAATTGAAGAAGCTATGGAAGACCATAGAAAGGCCTTAGAATTGGTACTTAATGCATTAATTGACTCTAATTATGGTGCTATTTCATCTATGGAAGAAATAAATGCAGTAGGCCATAGGGTGGTTCATGGTGGTGAGAAATTTGCATCTTCTGTTATAATCGATGATGAGGTTATGAAGGCTTTGCATGATAGTATAGATTTAGCTCCACTTCATAATCCGCCTAATATTATGGGGGGGATAGAAGCCTGTAAAGAACTAATGCCAGATACACCAATGGTGGGGGGGTATTTGATACTGCATTCCATCAGACTATACCAATGGAAAATTATATATATCCACTTCCCTATGAATTATATGAGAAATATGGAATTAGAAAATATGGTTTCCATGGAACTTCTCATAAATATGTTTCTCGTAGGGCAGCTGAAATTTTAGACAAGGATATAAAAGATTTAAATATAATATCCTGTCATTTAGGAAATGGTGCCAGTGTTTGTGCTGTACAGGGTGGAAAATCTGTAGAAACTAGTATGGGCTTCACACCGTTAGAAGGCTTAGCTATGGGAACTAGATCTGGAGACTTAGACCCAGCTATAATACCCTTTATTATGGAGAAAGAAAGTTTAACTTTTGAAGAAGTTAATGAATTATTTAACAAACAATCAGGCGTTCTTGGAATATCTGGAGTTAGTAGTGATTTTAGGGATTTAGAGGAAGCAGCAGAGGCAGGAAATAAAAGAGCCCAATTAGCCTTAGATGTATTTGCCAATAGGGTTAAAAAAATATATTGGTGCCTATACTGCCATTATGTGTGATGTAGATGCTTTAATATTCACTGCAGGTATTGGGGGGGAAAATTCTATTTACATCAGAGAAAAGATTTGTGAAGGATTAGAATGTATAGGTATAATGTTAGATAAAGATAGAAATCAAGTTAGAGGTAGAGAATCTATTATTAGCAGAAGTATAATTGCCACTTCTATACTTGTTATTCCAACTAATGAAGAATTAATGATTGCAAGGGATACTTTAGAACTGGTAGGAAAATAATAATTCTTGACAAATATATGCCTCCTTTATATAATAATGTATGTGATTTCAAGAGGTGAACAAGATGGATATTAATTTAAAAGATCTTCAAGAAGGGGATATAATAAATTTACATTTAGATAAAGAAATAGAATTAGATACCTTACACATCAATGGAAGAAATATTAAATTTATTAATCCTATTAAATATGAAGGGGGGGATATTTATAAAGTTGGGAAAGATAAACTAGTTAATATTAATATTTATTATAATTATGAAGAGGCTTGTGGCCGTTGTTTAGACTTATTTACAAGTAAAAGTAAGGCTAATTTATCAGGCCGATTAGTAGAAAATCCTGAATTAAACCATGATGAAGAAGATAATTTAATTTATTATGATGGCGAAAAACTAGATTTAACAGAAAATATAGTAGAAACCATAATTTTAAATCTTCCCATGAAACCTCTATGTAGTAAAAAAAATGCAAGGGATTATGTCCAAAATGCGGCATAAACCTTAATGAAGATCAATGTGATTGTGAATCTGAATATGTAGATCCGCGATTTGAAAAACTTAAGGAACTTTTTCCAGAAAAATAAGGAGGTGTTCTATTTGGCAGTACCAAAGCGAAAAACTTCATCAACTAGAAGAGATAAGAGGAGAGCTTCTTCTTATAAATTACCAAAGGTTACAACATCTGAATGTCCACAATGTCATGAAGCTAAATTACCTCATAGGGTATGTCCATCCTGTGGATATTATGGTGGCAAACAAGTAGTGGATATGGATTAATTGTGGTAATAAATTTTGTTTATGAAAAGATAGTGGAAAAACCTCACTATCTTTTTTTTCTATTATTATTGCAATTTTACATATTTTATACTATATTTAATATCAATGGTTATTATATAAGGAGGGATTTTATGAGAATAATCCTGGATACTATGGGAGGGGGGGATGAAGGACCTGGTGAAATAGTTAAAGGGGGGGCTATTGAAGCAATTAAAGAATTAGGAGTAGATATAGTTCTAGTGGGCGAAGAAGAATTAATAAAAAAAAGGAATTATCTAAATACAATTATCCTAGTGAATCTATTGAAATAATAAATGCAGAAGAAAGCATAGGAAATGATGAGGAGCCTGTGCTGGCCATTAGGAGAAAAAAAGAATTCTTCTATGGTATTAGGTTTAGAGGCTTTGGCTAAGGGCCAGGGAGATGGTTTTGTCTCCACAGGAAGTACAGGTGCCCTATTAGCAGGGGACTTTTTATTGTTAAAAGAATAGAAGGAGTAGAAAGGGCTGCACTGGCTTCAATTTTTCCTACTAGAAATGGTTTTTCCTTTATGTTAGATATAGGGGGGGCCAATGTAGATTCTAAGCCAGAATATTTATTACAGTTTGCCACTATGGGTTCTATCTATAGTGAAAAGGTTTTAGGAATAAAATCTCCTACAGTGGGATTAGCCAATATAGGTACAGAGGAAGGAAAGGGGGAATGCCCTAGTTAGGGAATCCTATAAATTACTAAAGGATTCTAATTTAAATTTCATTGGGAATGTGGAAGTTAGGGATATACCTGAAGGAATTGTAGATATTATAGTATGTGATGGTTTTATGGGTAATACTATATTGAAACTAACTGAGGGTATGGCAATGAGTATGTTTGCAGCATTAAAAGATGTATTTACCGCTTCTACGAAAACTAAACTTGGCGCCTTATTATTAAAATCACAATTAAAGGCTTTTAAAGATAATTTAGACTATAGAGAATATGGTGGAGCACCATTATTAGGCTTAAAAAAAACCAGTGGTAAAAGCCCATGGAAGTTCTGATTATATTGCAATTAAAATGCAATAAAACAAATAAAACATTTTCGGATAATAATGTAATATCCATAATAGAAGAAATATAAATAAATGGAGGTAATTAATATGGTATTTGAAAAATAAAGGAAATGATAGCTGAACAATTTAGAATTGATGGAGAGGATATTACTATGGATACATCCTTCAGAGAGGATTTAGATGCAGATTCCATAGATTTAGTGGAGTTAATCATGTCTTTAGAAGATGAATTTGATTTAGAAGTAGAAGACGAAGAAGTAGAAAATATAAAAACTGTAGGAGATGCAGTAAACTATATTAATAGCATTATAGACTAATATCTATTAGGCCTTGTACAGGGTCTAATAGAGCCAATTCTAAAGGAGGAGGTAATCTAGTGAAGATTTCATCCAAAGGATTAGATAATCTAGAACAAATACAGAGGAATATAAATTATTGTTTCACTAATATAGAATTGCTTAATAATTCTCTAACTCATAGTTCCTATGTAAATGAAAACAAAATGAAAAACTATGAGAACAATGAGAGACTAGAATTTTTAGGGGATGTGGTATTGAGTTTAATTGTTTCAGAATACTTATATCACCGTTTTCTTAGGTTTCCAGAGGGAGATTTAACTAAGAGAAGAGCTACTGTAGTTTGTGAGTCCTCCTTAGCCTTTGCAGCAAGAAAGATTAGCTTGGGAGACTATCTACTATTAGGTAAAGGGGGGGAAGAAATTACTGGGGGGGGCGCAATAGGGATTCTATATTGGCTGATGCCTTCGAAGCTTTAATTGGGGGGGCTATATATTTAGATGGAGGCCTAGTTTCAGCTAAAAAAATTTCTAATAGATTCCTTTGAAGAGGAAGTAATTTATGCTATATCCAAGGGGGGGAATTTATTTATTGATTATAAAACTTATCTACAAGAGGTGCTTCAAAAAAAACTACAAAAGCTAAAATCGAGTATATAGTAGAAAAAGAAGTGGGTCCAGACCATAATAAAAAAATTCTATATGAATGTGATTGTAGAAAATAAAATCATTGGGAAAGGTATAGGGAGAAATAAAAAGGAGGCAGAGCAAATGGCTGCTAAGCAAGCCCTATATCAAATGGGAGAAAAAGTTGAGTAAAAGTCATTATATAATACCGATTTTCGTACCTCATTTAGCTGCCCCATGATTGTATTTTCTGTAATCAGAAAAAAAATTACTGGACTATCTACTGATATTGATGAAACAGATGTAAGAAATATTATAGAAGAACATTTAAAAACTTTCCCTAATAGATCTATTAATATAGAAGTGGCCTTTTATGGCGGATCTTTTACTGGAATTGACAAGGATACACAAAGAAAACTATTGTCTATACCCTATGAATATAAAAAAATGGGCAAGATTAATGGTATTAGACTCTCTACAAGGCCTGATTATATTGATGTAGAAATATTAGAACTCCTAAGGAAATATTCTGTAGACACTATTGAATTAGGAGTACAGTCCTTAGATGAAGAAGTATTGAAAAATTCCTATAGGGGGGGTCATAGTGTTCAAGATGTATATAATGCAGCAGATTTAATTAAGGATTTTGGATTTAATCTAGGTTTACAAATGATGATAGGTCTTGTTGGAGATAATAGAGAAAAATCTCTATTTACTGCAAAAGAATTTGTTAAATTAAATCCCTATTGTGTTAGAATATATCCTACACTAGTAATTAAAGACACCTATTTAGATAAAATGTATAAAGATGGTGAATACAAAGCCCTATCCATAGATGAAACCGTAGATATAGTAACAGATATATTATTATTATTTAAATATTACAATATAGATGTAATTAGAATAGGGCTACAACCTACAGAAAATATTCAATTGGGAAAAGATGTGGTTGCAGGGCCCTTTCATCCATCCTTTAGGCAATTAGTAGAATCTAATATTTATAGATTAATATTAGAAAACTATTTAGAAAATTGTGAAGTAGATTTAATAGAAAATAATATATTAATTATAGAAACCCACGAGAAAAATATATCCAATATAGCAGGGCAAAAATCTTTTAATATTGATTATCTTTCTAGGAAATTTAAATTAAAAGGGATTAAAATATCTAAATCAGATTTATCTATGGATATAATAGAAATCACCTTAGGGAATTCTAAAGAGAAAATTTATATACGAGAAGAAATGGAAAAGCTTTTAATCCAAAGGGATTATGATTTTAAGAGGTGTTGAACTTGCATTTAAAAAAAATTAGAGATACAGGGATTTAAATCTTTTGCAGATAAAATTGAAATAGACTTTAAGGAGGGCATTACTGCATAGTAGGACCTAATGGTAGTGGGAAAAGTAATATTTCCGATGCCATTCGATGGGTATTGGGGGGGGAACAAAGTGTTAAAACCCTAAGAGGCAGCAGAATGGAGGATATTATTTTTCAGGTACTGATAATAGAAGAGCCCTAGGATATGCAGAGGTAACTATAGTATTTGATAATAAAGATGGATTAATACCTGTGGACTATCAAGAAGTGGCAATTACCCGAAGAATGTTCAGATCTGGGGGGGAGTCGGAATACTATATAAATAAAAACTCCTGTCGTTTAAGGGATATAAGAGAAATATTCATGGATACAGGTGTTGGAAAAGATGGATACTCTATTATTGGGCAAGGCAGAGTAGATGAAATATTAAGTAGTAGGCCTGAAGACAGGAGAATTATATTTGAAGAGGCTGCAGGAATTGTAAAATACAAAACAAAAAAAAGAAACTGCAGAGAAAAAAATTAGAAAAGACAAATGAAAATTTAATTAGAATAGAGGATATAATAGGAGAACAAAAAAAAGGCAATTAGGCTATTTAGAAGAACAATCGGAAAAAGCTAAGAATTTTCTCCAATTGTCTAATGAGTTAAGGAAATTAGAAGTAAATTTATTTATAAGAGAAATTGAAATGCTAGAAGAAAAAGTTAAGGAAATTGAAGGAGATCAATCTATACTTTTAGTGGAAATAGATAAAATTACAAAAATAGGGATAATATAGAGGCAAAATTTTATTTAATGAAAGATGAAATTGAAAAATTAGATAATCATATAGAGAATTTACAAAAAGAAATAGTGGGAATATTAAGGGAATTAGGGCAAAAGACCAATGATGCAAAACTTTATAGAGAACAGGAAAAATTCCATATTAAGGATATGGATAGATTATCTAATGAGATAGAAGAGTTAGAAATTAAAAAAAGATGAGAGATTGAGAGAAAAAGAAATTATAGAAAAAGAAAATATTCAATTACAAGAAAGACTAGAATTACTAAAACAGGAATATGAAGGAAAAAACAAAGAATTAATAAAAATAAATAGTGAAATCCAATGGAAAGAAGAACAAATTGAAGAAGATAAAAACAAATTAATGCATAGCAATAATTCTATTTTAGAAAAGAGAAATAAGCTAAATAATTACTCTAGTTTTGAAGAGAATATTTTAGGTAGAATTAGACAATTAGAAAAAGAAATAAAAATCAAGGAAGATTTGATAATTGAAACCAAGAGTTTAATTGAAGAAATAAAGGGACAAGAAAGCCTTAAACAAGAAGAAATAATCAATTCTAATAAAATTTTAACTCAGTTTAAAATGGAAGAGGAAGAATTTGAACAAAGATTAAATCAATTGTATAAGGATATAAATAAAATCAAGGCTGAATTACAAGGTAATATTTCTAATTATAATTTGCTTAAAAATATGGAAGAAGATTATGAAGGTTATTATAAAAGTGTAAAAAAATTTAATGCTTAGATGTAAAAACAATGAGATTTTGCAGAACAAATTAATAGGTGTAGTAGTGGATTTAATAAAAGTCGAGGAGAAATACGAGAAGGCCATGGATGTAGCCTTAGGTGGTAGTTTGCAAAATATAATTACTGAAAATGAAGAGGATGCAAAATTTTTAATTGAATATTTACGGACTAATAATCTAGGCAGAATTACATTTTTACCACTTTCTACCATAAGGGGTAATCCCATAATTATAAATGAAGAAGATAGAAGAAACTATAATATATTAGGACTAGGTTCGGAATTAATTGAATACAATCCTATATATAAAAATATTATGGAATATTTGCTTGGAAGGACTATAATAGTAGAAGGTCTTAAGGATGGTATAGCTGTAGCTAAGAGATATGGTCATAGATACAGAATAGCCACCTTAGATGGAGATATAATTAATCCAGGAGGTTCCATGACTGGAGGCAGTATGCCAAAAGTTAGTGGCAGTTTGCTTAATAGAAGAATGAGATTAGAAAATTTAAAGGAAGAAATAAATAAATTATCTAATTTACAGAATAAAATAGAGAAACAGATAGGGGGGGATACTAAATTTAAACTAAATGAAGTAAGGGAAAAAAACAAATTCTGAAGATGGAAATTTACAACAATTAAATATTGAAATTATTAAAATAGAAAATGAAAAGAATAAACAAATCATAGAATTAGAAAGAAATCTAGAATTTATTGAAAAACATAGGGGGGGAGAAATTTCAAGTCTAAACAATGAATTAGTAGAAATTAAAGAAAATAAAACTCAGGTTTTAGAAGAAATAAAGAGATTAGAGAAAGAGAATCTCCAATTAAAGAATAATATAGATGAATTTACCTTCAAATTCAAGGATGGAAAACACATTAGGGATGAACTTACTGAAATCGTCAACGAATTAAAATTAGAAATTAATTTAATGGAAAGTAATTGGCAAAATAATAAAGAAAAAAAATTCAACAGGTTCTTGAAGAAGTAGAAAGTATAACAAATCTTAGGGAAAATAAAATTCTAGAAAATATAAGGAATAAAGAAAATGTAGAAATTTTAATTGAAAAGGCCATAGATTTAGAAAAAAAACATAGAAAGCTTATCTAAAGATGAAGAAAATAAAAATAAGGAACTAAATATACTGAAAGAGAAAAAAAAGATATTTTGATGCAAGATTATTATTTAGAACAGGAAAATCTAAAAAGGCTAATGAAGAATTAAATAAATTGGAGAAAAAAAATTAATAATTGGAATGTGAAAGAAGCTAAATACAATTTACAATTGGAAAATATCAATGGGAAATTACTAGAAGATTATGAACTTAATTATAATGAAGCTCTAGAATTGTGGATAGAGATAGAAGATTTAGATTATACAAAGACTAAAGTAAAAAAAACTAAAGAAAGAAATAAGAGATTTAGGAACTGTAGATTTGTCGTCCATAGAAGAGCATGAAATACAAAGTGAAAGATTTTCCTTTATTACAAAGCAGCATAAAGATCTACTTTCCGCAAAGGAAGATTTGGAAGATGTAATTATAGATATGGAAAGTAAAATGAAGGAACAATTTATATATAATTTTAATTTAATTAATATGGAATTTAGTCAGGTGTTTTCCATACTATTTGATGGTGGGAAAGCAGAGTTGAAATTAGAAGATGAAGAGGATATACTTAATTGTGGGATTGAAATAAATGCTCAGCCACCAGGAAAAAAAACTGCAGAATTTAAATTTGTTATCTGGTGGGGGGGAAAAATCTTTAACAGCAGTTGCTTTATTATTTGCAATACTTCAGGTTAAGCCTACGCCATTTTGTATTTTAGACGAAATAGATGCGGCTTTAGACGAAGCTAATATAAATAGATATACAAATTATTTAAAATCTCTTTCCAATGAAACTCAATTTATAATGATTACCCATAGGAAGAGCACTATGGAAATGGCAGATATATTATATGGAGTAACTATGGAAGAAGAAGGAATAAGTAAAATAATTTCTGTTAAATTAACAGATGATTTAGAAGAAATCGCTAGCTAAGGAGGAAATCATGTTTAAGAATTTTTTTTAAATGGGGAAAAAAAAGACGAGGAAGAAAGTATAAGTTTAGAAGAAAATGAAATACAAGAGGAAGAAGAACTTAAAGAAGTTATAGAAGAACCAGAAGAAATTTTTGAAGATTTTATCGAAGAAGAAGTGATTGAAAAAAATAGAAATAGTTGAATCTAGTCCCAAGGAAAAGAAACTAGGCTTCTTTGACAAACTATTTCAGGGATTGGATAAGACTAGGAAAGACTTTACGAATAAAATAGATGGAGTTTTGAATTCCTATAAAAAAAATAGACGAGGAATTATTTGAGGATTTAGAAGAAATTTTAGTTACTGCAGATGTAGGTATTAATACTACTATGGGCATTATAGATAATTTAAAAACTAGAGTGAAACAAGAAAAAAAATTAAGGACCCTCAGGATGTGAAAGAATTATTAAAAGAAGAAATTATAGAAATAATGGCACAGGAGAATTCCAACAAATTAGATATTAAGCCTTCACCTGCTGTGATATTGGTTGTAGGGGTAAATGGAGTAGGAAAGACCACAACCATTGGAAAACTAGCCTATAATTTAAAAAGTGAAGGCAATAAGGTTATAATAGCTGCTGGAGATACTTTTAGGGCTGCTGCCATTGAACAATTAGAAGAGTGGGGGGGAATAGGGCTGGGGGGGTAGATATTATTTCCCATAGTGAAGGTGCAGACCCAGCTGCTGTAATATATGATGGTATCCAAGCCTCAAAGGCTAGAAAAGCAGATGTATTAATTTGTGATACTGCAGGTCGACTTCACAATAAGAAAAATTTAATGAATGAGCTAAATAAAATATTTAGAGTAGTAGAACGGGAGTATCCAGAGGCAAAAAAAAGAAATAATATTAGTTCTAGATGCAACTACTGGTCAAAATGCCATATCCCAAGCAAAAGTATTTAAAGAAGTTGCCAATATTACTGGTGTGGCCTTAACTAAATTAGATGGAACTGCTAAAGGCGGAGTAGTAATTGGGCTTCAGTCAGAGTTAGATTTACCTGTAAAATTAGTAGGAGTAGGGGGGGAAGGCATAGAAGATTTACAAGAATTTAATTCAAGAGATTTTGTAGATGCAATTTTTAATTAAAGTATTGACAAAAAAAATAAAATTATATTATTATAAACACTGTCAAGTATTTTTCCTTGACAGTGTTTATAAATTGGTGATAATATGATAGAAAAGATAGTAGAAGTTGGTAATCTATTTAATTTTTATGGTAGATTATTGACAGATAGACAGTATATAGTTATGGAATTATATTATATATACGATTATTCCCTGGCGGAAATAGGAGAAGAATTAGATATTAGCCGGCAAGCTGTATATGATACAATTAAAAGATCCGAGCAGAAACTATATGAGTTTGAGAATACATTAAACCTATTGGAGAAATTTAATCTAAATAAAAGAGATATAGAAAAATTGGCTTTAGTAGTTAAAGAAATAGAAAATGAAGCTGAAAACACTGAAAACCCTATAATAATAGAAAAGACTCAGGAGCTTAGGGAATTAATTCTTAAGATAATAGAAAATAGCTAGGAGGTGGGTGTTTATGGCTTTTGAATCCTTGGCTGAAAAATTACAAAATGCGTTGGGACAATTAAAGGGTAAGGGTAAATTATCAGAAAAAGACGTAGATATGGCTATGAGGGAAGTGAGACTTGCCCTATTGGAAGCAGATGTTAATTTTAAAGTTGTTAAGGACTTTACAAATAATGTAAAAGAAAGAGCTATTGGTTCTGAAGTAATGGATAGTTTGACTCCAGGTCAGCAGGTTATTAAAATTGTAAATGAAGAATTAACTATGCTAATGGGAGAAAAAGAGGAAAAACTTAATTTTTCCCCTACGCCACCAACAGTTATATTAATGAGTGGGCTACAAGGTGCAGGTAAAACTACTACTACAGGAAAATTAGCCTATAATCTAAAAAAACAAAATAAAAGGCCTTTATTAGTTGCTTGTGATGTCTATAGGCCTGCAGCCATTAAACAATTAGAGGTAGTAGGAGAAAGGGCTGGGGTTCCAGTTTTTTTCAATGGGAGATAAAAACAATCCAGTTGATATTGCCAAGGCTTCCATAGAGTATGGAAAAAGAAATGGCAATGATGTAATTATTATAGATACTGCTGGTAGACTTCATATAGATGAAGAATTAATGGGTGAGTTACAAAACATCCATGATGCAGCAAATCCTGCTGAAGTATTATTAGTAGTAGATGCAATGACTGGTCAAGATGCTGTAAATGTGGCTAAGACCTTTAATGAAGCCCTAGAGATTACAGGGGTAATATTGACTAAATTAGATGGAGATGCTAGAGGTGGTGCGGCATTATCCATTAGGGCTGTAACTGGTAAACCTATAAAATTCGTGGGTATGGGTGAAAAATTAGATCAATTAGAACCTTTCCATCCCGATAGAATGGCATCTAGAATACTGGGAATGGGAGATGTCCTCACCTTAATTGAAAAAGCCCAATCTTCTTTTGATGAGCAAAAGGCAATAGAGTTAGAAAAGAAAATTCGTTCTCAGCAGTTTACTTTAGAGGATTTTCTAGATCAATTAGAGGAAATGAAGAATCTAGGCCCCATAGATGAGTTAATGGGTATGATACCTGGAATGAATACTAAGGCCTTAAAAGGTTTAAGTGTAGATGATAGGGAAATAGTTAAAATTCAGGCTATAATTCAGTCTATGACTCCAGCTGAAAGGGAAAATCCTAGTCTAATAGATAGCAAGAGAAGGAAAAGAATTGCCCAGGGTAGTGGTACTACAGTTCAAGATGTAAACAAATTGTTAAAGCAGTTTAAAGAAACACAAAAGATGATGAAGAGATTTACTGATATGGAAAAAAACCATGAAGAAAAAAAGGGAAATTTGGAATGCCCTTTTTCTAATATATAATTTTTAATGGGAGGTGAAAACATGGCGGTTAAAATTAGATTAAAGAGGATAGGTGCTAAGAAAAATCCTTTTTATAGAATAGTAGTTGCTGATTCCCGTTCTCCAAGAGATGGAAAATTTATTGAGGAAATTGGCTATTATGATCCGTTAACTGAACCAAAAACAGTTAAAATAGATGATGAAAAAGCTGCTAAATGGTTAAATAATGGTGCTAAACCAAGTGATACTGTTGACAGATTATTTAAAGAGAATGATATTTACACTAAAATCAATGAGAGCAGAGTAGAAGAATAATTTCTAGGAGGTGCTATAAATGGGAGAATTAGTAGAGACAATAGCGAAGGCACTTGTAGATAATCCAGATCAAGTAGAGGTCAAAGAGATAGAAGGAACTCAGTCCGTTATCATTGAGTTAAAAGTTGCAGAGGAAGATATGGGAAAAGTAATAGGTAAGCAAGGAAGAATTGCTAAAGCTATTAGAACAGTAGTAAAGGCAGCTGCTATTAAGGAAAACAAAAGAGTAGTTGTGGAAATTATTCAATAGTAGGGATTAGGGTTCTAATCCCTTGTAGGTGGTAGGTGAAAAAAATGGTAGAAGATTTTATTCAAATTGGTAGAATTGCCAATACTCATGGCGTAAGAGGGGAAATAAAAATAATCCCCCCCTAACTAACGATATGCATAGATTCAATTATTTAAAAACAGCATTCTTAGGGGGAAGAAAAAAATAAAGGTAGAAGTGGAAAATGTAAAATATCATAAGAATCTAGTAATCGTCAAATTTAAAGAATTTAATGATATAAATGAAATTATATCCTTTAAAGATGAATATGTTTACATTGAGGGAAAAGACAAAGTGGTTTTACCCGAAGACCATTATTTCCTATACGATATAGTTAATTGTGAAGTATTTGATACTCAAAATAATTATATTGGCATAGTCAAAGAGGTATTACAATCTGCCAGCAATGATATTTATATTGTAAAAGATAAAAAGGGAAAAGAATATCTTATACCAGCAGTTAAAGAGTTTTTCATTGATATAGATGTAGAAAATAAAAAAAATAATCATTGATCCAATTGAAGGAATGATAGAATGAAAATTCACGTATTAACTATATTTCCTGAATTAATCAATACTTTTAAAGAATGGAGTATAGTTGGAAGAACTGTGGATAAGGACTTGTTGTCTTTACAAGCCATTGATATTAGAGACTTTACAAAAGATAAGCATAGGCAAGTAGACGATTATCCTTTGGGGGAGGGCCTGGTATGATAATGAAGGCACAACCTATTTATGATGCATTAATGAGTGTTAGAGAAGAAAATTCTAAGACCATATACTTATCACCTCAGGGTAAAAGCTATAATCAGGAAATGGCTAAGGATTTGTCTCAGGAGGAGCATTTAATTTTATTATGTGGTCATTATGAGGGGGATAGATAATAGAATAGTTGACAATTATATAGATATGGAGGTTTCCATAGGGGGGGACTATGTATTAACTGGCGGAGAAGTACCTGCCATGGTGTTAATAGAATCCGTTATAAGGCTTTTGCCTGGAGCATTGGCTAATGAAGAATCCTATTCTGATGAATCTCATTACCATGGCCTATTAGAACATCCTCAATATACTAGACCAAGAAATTTTCAAGGTTTAGAAGTACCGGAGATTTTACTATCTGGAAATCATAAAAAAATAGAGGAATGGAAAAAAATATAAATCTCTGGAGACAACTTATAAAAAAAGACCTGATTTATTAGAAAAACAAATTTTAAATGAAGAGGAGAAAAAAAATCCTAGAAAAAAAATTGAGGCTGAAATCGAGAATAATATTAGTTGAATTTAGTTTTCTCCTATGCTATAATACCAAGGTATGGAATTAAGAATGGTCCTCTGCTATAGGCAAGAACATTCTGGGAAGGGAGGCAAAAATCGTGAATGTAATTAAATTAATAGAAGAAGAACAGAAAAAAAAGAAAATCTACCTGCATTTAATGTAGGTGATACAGTTCAAGTTCACTATAGAGTTAAGGAAGGCACCCGTGAGAGAATACAAATTTTCGAGGGAACTGTTATTAAAAGACAGGGTGGAGGAGTTAGCGAGACTTTCACTGTAAGAAGACTATCTTATGGTGTTGGAGTTGAGAGAACATTCCCTTTACATTCCCCCCCAAGAGTTGAGGATATTGTAGTTACAAGAAGAGGTAGTGCTAGACGTGCTAAATTGTATTATTTAAGACAAAGACAAGGTAGAGCAGCTAGAGTTAAAGAGAAGAAAAACTATTAATGTATTGGGACTGATTTAGTCCCAATTTTATTTATCTAAAAGTAGGTGGGGGGGTATATGAATATAAATTGGTATCCAGGTCATATGAAAAAAAACAAAAGAATCTATAAAGAAAAACCTGTCATTGGTAGATATAGTATATGAGATAATAGATGCTAGAATTCCATATAGTAGTAGAAATCCAGATATGGATGGTTTAATTGGGGGGGATAAACCTAGATTAATTATTATGGCAAAAAAAAGATTTAGCAGATGAAAAAGCCAATGAAGAGTGGAAAAATTATTTTATACAAAACAATATTCCTTCCGTAAAGGTAGATAGTTTAAGCAATGATGGCATAGAAGATATAGTAAATATGTCCTATAAACTTACAGAAGAAAAAAATGAAAGCTTTAGAAAGAAAGGGAATTAAAAATAGGCCTATTCGTGCAATGATAGTTGGAATACCAAATGTGGGGGGGAAATCCACTTTAATAAATAGTTTATCTAAAAGAAGGGGGGGAGCCAAAGTAGGAAATAGGCCTGGAGTTACAAAGGCTAATCAGTGGATTAAAATTAAAGGGAATTTAGAATTACTAGATACACCAGGAATTTTATGGCCTAAATTCGAAGATAAGAACATTGCCCTAAACTTAGCCTTTACTGGAGCAATTAAAGATGAATTATTAGACACAGAGACCCTAGCAATGGAATTAATTAAGAAATTAGATTCAATATCTCTTGAAATCTTAATTAATAGATATGGGATTTCCAATGAAAAGAAATCGGCATATGATAAAATAATGGAAATTGGCGAAAAAAAGAGGATGCATTTTAAAAGGCGGAGAAATAGATTTTTTTAAAAGCTAGCAATATTATTTTAGATGAATTTAGAAAGGGACATTTGGGGGGGAGAATTACATTGGAATTGCCTTTGGAGGGAAAATGATGCTGGAATTGGAAAATCAAATATACAATTCAGGCTACAATTATATTGCCTGTATAGATGAAGTAGGTAGAGGGTGTTTAGCTGGAGATGTGGTTGCTTGCGCCATTATAATGCCTAAGGATTGTTTAATACCTGGAGTAAAAGACTCTAAAAAAAATTTCTCCTAAAAAAAAGGAAAGAATTATATAAAATAATCTTAGAAAAGGCCATAGGAATTGGCATAGGAGAAGTAGAACCTAGTATTATAGATGAAATTAATATTAAAGAAGCTACTAGATTAGCCATGAAAAAAAGCAGTATTAAATATAAGGGATAAAAATGGACAACCAATTACACCAGATTATATTTTAATTGATGCAGAAAGTATTTCTATGGACATAACTCAGAAAAGTATTATTAAAGGTGATGAAAAATCCCATGGGATTCAGTGTGCTTCTATTATTGCTAAAGTTTATAGAGATAAATTATGTGAAGGTTGGGACAAGGATTATCCTGGTTATAAGATATATAAAAACAAGGGCTATGGCACCTTAGAACATAGGGAAGCTATTAAAGAACTAGGACCTTCACCTATACATAGGAAAACTTTTTTTTAAAAAAAAGATTATATAATCCATTTTAAAAGGGTGGTGAATTATAATGAGAATTTCAGATCTTTATAATATCTATATAGATAGACAAATATTAGAATTAGAATCAGAAATATTTGAAGAAGGAGAAATTTTATCAGGGGAAGTATTAGAATTAAAAGATGAAGAGGCTATAATTTATATAAAAGGTTTTGGAAAAATTCGTGCATTTGTAGAAATGGAATTGGAATCTTTATTGGAAAAAAAATAGATTTTTTTAGTGAAATCCACTGCCAATAATAAAATTCAGTTAAAGCCCATTGTAGAATTTACAGAATCTAGTGGAAGTCCTAAAGAAATTAGTAGAGAAGAGATGTATCTAATTAAAATCCTAGAGGAACATGGTATAGAAGAAGAGCCTATGGCCAAAGAATATATACAAAATTTGATAAAATATAACGTAAATTTAAGTGAGAAAAATATTGTTTTGGGAATAAAGGTTTTAGAAAAATTAGAGAAATTATTTGAGCTGGATGAGGATAGTGAACTTTTAGTTAATTTAAAGGGAGATTTAGAATTAGAAAATGAAGATATTAGAAATCTAATAGTTGAAACAAAAACAGTATTTGAAGAAAAAAACTATGGGAATAGATAAAAATATTTTTTTTCTGAGAAAAATCCTAATTTTGAAGAAAAAAAATAAGTGGTGGACCTAATCTAAGGTATATAGGTGAAGAAAATTTTAAATCAGATATTAAAAAAAGACCATGATAAGATTCAAAATATAATAAAGGAATTAAAAGAGCATATGAATTCCTCAGTGGGAAATAAAGAGGGATTTAAATCTGATTTAATTAAAACAATTGTATTATTTTCAAAATATAATATAAAACCAAGTATGAATAATATAAAACATTTCTTAGAACTTCAAGAAAATCCTCATGATTTTTGGAAGATTTAAATTTATTAGAGGATATTGAATTTAAAAAGTTTACAAATATTGATAAAAAGGCTATTATAAATAGTGAAAGTCTAAAAAAATATAATTGAAGATGAAAATTTAAACTATAAAGATACCATAAAGGAATTGGAAAAAAAATATTAAAGGAAGATTTTCACCCTATAAATAAGGAAGAAAAAGATAAAATAGAAAACTTGCAAAACAAATTGGAGTTTTAGAGGAAATAAATCAAGAATTAAACTATGTATATATACCATTTAATTTAGATAGGGAAATTATTCAAGATTCTATAATTTTTATAAAAGATAGAAAAAAATAAAAAAAGGTCCTAGAGATAATATTAATGTATTTATTAATTTAAATACAGAAAACTTGGGTAATGTGAAAATTAATTGCCAAGTAGTAGGGGATGTAATTAATATAAAATTTAATGGCCTAAATAGCGAGGATATAGATTTTTTTTAAAAATAGAGAAGATAAATTAAAAGATGCCATGAAAAATACCGTATATAATATTAGCAGAATAGAATATGAGTCTAAAATGGATAATATTCTAGAGCTTTTAATTGTAAACAAAGGGCCCATCTATCATTTAAATGTAGGTGTATAATTATGGGAGAGAATAAAAGACGTAAAAGAAAAAAAAGCTGTTGCTCTTAAATATAATGAAGGCTATAGTGCACCAAGAGTAATAGCTAAGGGTAAAGGTGAAGTAGCAGAGAAAATAATTGATAAAGGCAAAGATACAGATATTCATATTTATGAAGATGAGAAATTAGTTGAAGATTTAATTAAATTGGAATTATATGATGATATTCCTAAAGAATTGTATGAAGCTGTGGCTGAAATTATTTTTTTTGTATATTCCTTAGATAGGGAAAAAGGAGCTAATTATGGAAAATAATAGGGAGAAGGGCATTATAGGAGAGGAAATTGCAGCAAAATATTTATTATCGAAGGGGGGGTACAAAATTATAGATAAAAATTATAGAACTAATATTGGAGAAATAGATATTATTGCCTTAGAGAATGATGTATTAGCATTTATAGAAGTCAAAACTAGAACCAGTGTCAATTATGGCTATCCCTATGAGGCAGTTAATTGGAAAAAAAACAAGACAAAATCATTAAGTCTTCCCTTATTTATATAAAGCATAAGAATATGAGAAACTATCAAATTAGATACGATATTATAGAAGTCTATTTAATAAATGAGGGCAAAATAAATCATATAGAAAATGCATTTTAATTAATTTTAAAGGGGGGGGAGGGATATGTATTCTAAAATTAACACCTGCGTGCTTCATGGTTTAAATGGACATATCATAGAGGTAGAAACAGATATATCTAGAGGTATGCCAGTTTTTAGCATTGTTGGCTTACCAGATGCTTCCATAATGGAATCTAAAGAAAGAGTTAGGACTGCTATAAAAAAACAGTGGCATAGAATTTCCCTTAAATAGAATTACAGTTAATTTGGCTCCTGCTAGCCTAAGAAAAGAAGGTTCCCAAATAGATTTAGCCATAGCAATTGGTATACTCTTAGCTACAGGTATAATTTGGATTGATACATGGGAAAATACTGCTTTTATAGGTGAACTAGCTTTAGATGGAAGTATTAATGTCATAGAAGGTGTATTGCCTATGGTAATTTCTTTAAGGGACACCAATATAAAGCGATGCATAATCCCTTATGAGAATAAGGATGAGGCATCAGTAGTAAAAGATATGGATATAATTCCAGTGAAAAACCTAAGGGAGGCCATAGATTATTTAAACGGAGAAATAAATATTCCTCCATATAAAGAGGAATTTAATAGTTTAAATATTGATGAAGAATATAATATGGATTTTAGTGATATTAAAGGTCAAGAAGGGTTAAAAAGAGCTTTAGAGGTTGCTGCTGCGGGATCACACAATATGTTAATTCTAGGTCCCCCCGGGAGCTGGGAAAACAATGGCAGCGCGACGATTGCCCACAATACTTCCTCAACTATCCTTTGAAGAAGCTATTGAAGTGACGAAAATTTATTCTGTTGCAGGTCTTTTAAAATCTAATAAATTAATTCAAACCCGTCCATTTAGAGACCCCCCCATCACACAGCCTCAGCTACATCTTTAATTGGTGGTGGAAGGATACCAAAACCAGGCGAAGTATCTTTAGCTCATAATGGAGTGCTATTTTTAGACGAGCTACCAGAGTTTAATAAAAATGTATTAGAAGTCTTAAGACAGCCTATGGAGGATGGTTTTGTTACGATTTCTAGGATAAATGCAAGTCTATCTTATCCAGCTAAATTTATGATGGTGGCCAGCATGAACCCCCCCTGTCCCTGTGGATATTATGGGGACCCTTATCATGAGTGCTCTTGTTCGCAAATAAGCATAGATAGATATTTAGGGAAAATAAGCAATCCCCTATTGGATAGAATTGATATTCATATAGAAGTATTACCTGTGGATTATAAGGATTTAAAAAAATAATCAAAAAAATAGAAAGTTCTAAAGAAATTAGAAATAGGGTAAATCAGGCTAGAAAAGTACAATTAAATAGATATAGTAAAGATAATATATATTCTAATGGACAATTGAATAATAAGGGTATTGAAAAATATTGCATATTGACAAAGGAAGCTGAAAGTATATTAAAAATGGCCTTTGATAAATATAGATTTAGTGCCAGGTCTTATAATAAAATATTAAAAATATCTAGAACCATTGCAGATTTAGACAATGAAGAAATTATTTCCCAAATGCATATACTAGAGGCTATTAGATATAGAACTTTGGACAATAAATATTGGGGGTAATCTAATATGGTGGCATTAAAAAAATAGGGAAGTGCTAATATGGCTAAATAGTTTAAACATCAGCAATAAAAATATAGATTTAATAATAGAACAGATTCCACATTTAAATCAATTACCAAATTTAAAAGAAAGAGATATATATAGTTTAAAGGGCATTAAAAATCAGGTTCTGGAAAAAAATAATTAAGAATCGCAATAAAAGCTATATAGAATCATTGTTTAGGGAAATAGAAGAGAACAATATAGATACTATAACTGTTTTAGATAAGGATTATCCTGAAGGTTTACATCATATATACGATAGCCCAAAGGTATTATATAAAAAAAAGGTGATGTTTTAGAAAAAGATAAAATGGCTATAGCCATAGTAGGATCGAGAAAATCCACTCAATATGGCCAATGGGCAACAGAAAAATTTGTCAAGGAACTGGTGAATATGAACGTAACCATTGTAAGTGGTTTGGCCTTAGGCATAGATTCTGTAGCTCATAAAACAGCCCTAGAGACTGGTGGTAGGACTATTGCAATTCTAGGAAATGGGTTAGATACTATTTATCCAAAAAGAAATAAAAGCCTATATGAGGAAATCCCCACTAATGGAGCAATACTGACAGAATACCCATTAGGCACACCACCTTTGGCCTACAATTTTCCTCAAAGAAATAGAATGATAAGTGGACTATCCCTAGGAATAATTGTAATTGAAGCAAAGGAAAAGAGTGGGTCTTTAATAACGGCCTACCATGCGTTGGAACAAGGGAAGGAAGTCTTTGCACTTCCTGGGAATATCAATAGCATATTTAGCCGGGGGGGTACAAATAAATTAATTAAAGATGGGGCTAAAATCCTAATGGATGTAGAAGATATTATTGAAGAAATATATGAACTACAGCAAAAAGTGGTAGAAAAGAAAAAAAGGAGAAATAGATTATTCAGATTTAAGTTCATTGGAAATTGAAATATTAGAAATCATTCAGGAAGGGCCCATACACGGAGATATAATTACTGCTAAAACTGGAATTGACATTTCTACTATAAATGGTATTCTTACAATTTTAGAATTAAAAGGATTGATTAAGGAATTGGCAGGCAGAACTTTCACACTGTCATAATCATTACTTGGAGGTGTATTTATTGCAAAAAAAATCTAGTAATCGTAGAGTCACCTACAAAAGCTAGGACCATAGGTAAAATTTTAGGCAAAAATTATAAAGTAAAGGCCTCGGTAGGGCATGTAAGGGATTTGCCTAAAAGTAGTCTTGGTATTGATATAGAAAATAATTATGAACCCAAATATATTACTATTAGAGGTAAGGGTCCAGTAGTTAAAGAATTAAAAGATGAAGCTAAAAAGCTGATAAAATCTATTTGGCAACTGACCCTGATAGGGAAGGTGAAGCAATATCCTGGCATCTGGCTATATTTTAGATATTAACGAAGAAGAATTAGTAAGGGTAGAGTTTAATGAAATTACAAAAGATGCAGTATTGAATGCAATGGAAAAGCCTAGAGTCATAGATAAGAATTTAGTAGACTCTCAGCAGGCAAGGAGAATTTTAGATAGATTAGTAGGATATAAAATTAGTCCTCTACTTTGGAGAAAAATCAAAAAGGGTTTATCAGCTGGTAGGGTACAATCTGTTACAGTAAAATTAGTTTGTGATAGGGAAAAAGAAATAGAAAAATTTATTCCAAAGGAATATTGGAGCATAAAGGCACTATTGGAAAAAGATAAAATTCCCTTTGAAGCAAATTTCTATGGTATTATAGAAAATGGAAAAGAAAAGAAAATAGAGATTGCTAATGAAAAAGAAGTAGAGGAAATTCTAGGACAGATAGATAAGGATAATTTTATAGTAAAGGATGTTAAAAAGGGAACTAGAAGAAGAAACCCCCCCTATCCACCCTATACTACTTCCACATTACAACAGGATGCATCTAGAAGACTTGGTTTCTCCACTAAGAAAACAATGATAATTGCCCAGCAGCTTTACGAGGGCATTGATATTAAAGGAGAAGGCACTGTTGGACTTATAACTTATATGAGAACTGATTCTACAAGAGTATCTCAAGAAGCTGTTAATGCAACTAAAGCTTTTGTTATAGATAACTTTGGGAAAAATATAGTAATGGGGGAGATGACTATAGTAAAAAGAATAAAAAGGAAACTCAGGATGCTCATGAGGCTATAAGGCCCTCATCTGTTTTAAGAACACCAAAAGAAATAAAAAAAACTCCTTGACTTTAGATCAATATAAATTATACAATCTGATTTGGGATAGATTTGTTAGTTCCCAAATGAGTGCTGCTGTTTTTGATACTATTTCTTCAACAATTGTTTCTAATAAGATGGTTTTTAGAGCATCAGGTTCAAAACTGAAATTTGACGGGTTTTTAAAATTATATAAAGATGAAGAGGAAAATAAGGATACAGAAATTCCAATACTGGAAATAGATGAAAAGGTTAAATTAAATAAAATTGAACCAAAGCAACATTTTACTCAGCCTCCATCTAGATACACTGAGGCCTCTTTAATTAAAACCCTTGAAGAATTGGGGGATTGGTAGGCCTAGTACTTATTCTCCCACTATTTCTACTATACTAAATAGAGAGTATGTAAATATAGAAAATAAATCTTTTGTTCCTACAGAATTGGGAATTTTGGTAAATGATCTATTAGAAGAGTATTTTGAAGACATTGTAAATAAAGAATTCACTGCTGAATTAGAAGACAGATTAGATCAAATAGCAGAAGGAGAATATAGTTGGCAATTTGTAGTAGATGAATTTTACAAAGACTTCCATCAGGTACTAAAAAGGCAGAAGAGGAAATCGACAAAATTGAAATCGAAGAGGAAGTAACTGATGTAGTTTGTGAAAAATGTGGCAGAAATATGGTAGTTAAGTATGGTAGATATGGGAAGTTTTTGGCTTGCCCAGGCTACCCAGAATGTAAAAATACCAAAGCTATACTGGATGAAATCGGCATAGATTGTCCTCTATGTGGCGGCAATATAGTTAGAAGAAGATCAAAAAAAGGGAGGACCTTCTACGGCTGTAGTAATTTCCCTGATTGTAATTTTGTTTCTTGGGATGAACCAGTGGCAGAAAAATGTCCAGAATGCCAAGGACCAATGGTGAAAAAAAGTTACTAAGCAAAAAACTACCATTAGATGTATGGATAAGGAATGTGGATATAAAAAAAATTGAAGAAAAATAAAATATTACTGTACATTTTGTCAAAAATATAGTAATCTATTATATAGATTACCAAATATTCAGAAAAGCCAGAAAGCAATTCTTTTAAAATGGTGAGGTGTTAGTCTTTGATTAAAGGAACAACTATTGTAGCAGTAAAGAAAAATAATATAACTGCAATAGCAGGAGATGGACAAATTACATTTGGCGATTCTACTATAATGAAGAGCACTGCTAAAAAGGTTAGAAAAATATATAATAATCAGGTCATTATAGGTTTTGCTGGATCAGTGGCAGATTCTCTAACCTTAGCAGAAATTTTAGAGGAAAAACTTGAGCAATATAGTGGTAATTTAAAAAGAGCTGCCGTTGAATTAGCTAAGGAATGGAGAAGGGACAAAGTCTTACGAAGATTAGAGGCTATGTTAATTGCTGCAGATAAGGATAATTTACTTCTAATCTCTGGGAATGGAGAAGTAATCCAATCTGAAGACAATATTATGTCTATTGGCTCAGGTGGAAATTTTGCACTAGCTTCTGGTATAGCCCTCCTTAAGTATTCCGATCTATCAGCAGAGGATATAGCAAAAGAGTCTATTTTAATAGCGTCTTCCATTTGTGTTTATACAAATGACAATATTAGTATTGAGACTATTTAGGGAGAGTGATATATTGGAACAACTTACACCTAAAGAAATAGTAAAAGAATTAGACAAATATATTATTGGACAGAATGAGGCTAAAAAAAATCAGTAGCAATAGCTCTTAGAAACAGATATAGAAGAAATTTACTATCTGATGAATTTAAAGAAGAAATAAAACCCAAGAATATATTAATGATTGGGCCAACTGGGGGGGTAGGAAAAACTGAAATAGCCCGTAGATTATCTAAACTAGTAGATGCACCCTTTATAAAAGTAGAAGCTACAAAATTTACAGAAGTAGGATATGTAGGTAGGGATGTAGACTCTATGGTTAGAGATTTAGTAGAAGAATCCATTAGATTGGTGAAGGATAAAAAAATAGAAGAAGTGTATGAAAAAGGAAAGAAACTTGCAGATGATAAAATAGTAGATATTTTACTTCCATTACCATCAAAATCAAAGGTGAAAAATCCTTTGGAAATTTTATTTGGGGGGGATATGGAGGATGAAGACATTACTATTTCAGAAAAAGAAGAGGAAATAATAATAAAAAGAAAAGAATTAAAAGAAAAGTTATTAAAAGGAGAATTAGAGGACAAATAATAGAAATAGAAGTGGAAGAAAACTTTAATCCTACTATAGAATTATTCAGTGGTTTTGGAATGGAAGAATATAATATAAATATGGAAGAACTATTTGGGGATGTTTTACCTAAAAAGGCTAAAAAGAGGAAACTTACTATAAAGGAAGCTAGAAAAATAATAGGGGGACCAGGAAGCCCAAAAATTAATAGATATGGACGAAGTAATTAACTTGGGTAAAAGAAATACAGAGGAAAATGGCATAATTTTCATAGATGAAATCGACAAGATTGCTGGTAAGGATTATGGTGGTGGGCCAGATGTTTCAAGGGAAGGTGTTCAAAGGGATATACTGCCCATTGTAGAAGGTGCTACAGTAATGACTAAATATGGCCCAGTAAAGACTGAACATATACTGTTTATTGCTGCAGGTGCATTTCATGTTTCAAAAGTTGGAGATTTAATTCCAGAAATACAGGGAAGGTTTCCTATAAGAGTCGAATTAGAGAGTTTAACTCAAGATAATTTTGTCGAAATTCTAACTAAACCTAAAAATGCTATAGTAAAACAATATCAATTGTTATTAGCTACAGAGGGAGTTAAACTAGATTTTACTGATGAAGCTATTGATGCAATAGCAAAAGTAGCATATATATCCAATGAACAATCAGAGGACATTGGCGCTAGGAGACTTCACACTGTATTAGAAAAATTGTTAGAGGATGTTTCTTTTGAAGCATCAGAACTTAATAACAAAGAAATTATCATTGATGAAAATTATGTGAATCAAAAGCTAATGAAACATATACATGAAAAGGACATATCAAAATATATATTATAAAAGAGGAGGATATAGATGTCAGAAACTTTATTACAAAAACCAGAAGACTAAATAAAACACTACAGAGTTCAGGTTCTAAACCTGTTTCTTTTCAGGAATTAAGCAAAATTTTAAGTGAAATATTGGATGCCAATGTGTATATTGCTAGTAAAAGAGGTAGAGTATTAGGCTATGAATTATCCACAGGATTTGACTGTGATATTATTCAAGAGGAAATTGTTAGAGAAAAAAAGATTTCCTAAAAAGTATAATGATCAATTATTACTAGTAAGCGAAACTAAAGAAAATGTAGAAGAGATTACTGAGTGTGTATTTGATCAGGTATCAGAATGTGAATATCCAGATAAAATCACCACTATTATTCCTATTAATAGTGGTGGGGGGGAAAGATTAGGAACCCTAGTCCTTGCTAGATTTGGCAAAAACTTTACAGTAGATGATTTGGTTCTAGCTGAATACAGTGCTACAATAGTTGGTATGGAAATTTTAAGATCTAAGCAAGAAGAATATGAGGAAGAAGTTAGAAAAAAAAGCTGTTGTTCAAATGGCTTTAGGGACTTTATCCTATTCAGAACTAGAGGCCATGGAACATATTTTTGAAGAATTAGATGGGGGGGATGAAGGCTTATTGGTGGCTTCTAAAGTTGCAGATAGAGTGGGTATTACTAGATCTGTAATAGTCAATGCCCTTCGTAAATTAGAATCAGCAGGGGGGGTAATTGAGTCTAGATCCCTTGGTATGAAGGGAACCCATATTAAAATTTTAAATGACAAACTATTAGATGAATTAAAGTTGGTAAAAGAATAATATTAAAAACAATAGAATGTAAACATTCTATTGTTTTTTTTAATGAAAAGTTTACTGGCTCAGAACTTTTTAAGCCTAAAGGCTTATTGAAGAAAAAAATAAGATATATAATAAGATAAAGTGAATTTTGTCATTAAAGCTAGAAAATTCGAGAATTATTAGATTTTAAGCTATTTTTTTAATATTTTAGCAAAAAAAAGTATAATATAAACAAGATTTTCCACAAATAGGCTTGAATAATAGCAATTATTATATTAATATAATAATATGATAGTAAACCTAGAAAATGGGGGGGTGATTATGTGTTAAAACGAATTGACAGCAATATAGATCTTCTTCATAAAGCGTTAGATGGAGCCTGGATGAGGAATAAGGCTATAAATCATAATATTTCTAATGTGAATACTCCTAATTATAAAAGGATAGATGTGAATTTTCAGGACAAGCTAAAATATGCAATGGAAAAAGAAGAGAACAAATTGGTGAAAACCCATATAAAACATTTATCAAATTCAAAAGAAATGGGAGATCTTAATTCCACCGTAGAAATTGACAAATCCTATTCCTATAGATTTGATGAAAATAATGTAAATATAGATACAGAAGCTGCAGAATTAGCTAAGAATACGATTATGTACAATGCCTTAATTGACCAAACTATAAGGGAGTTTGATAGGATTAAAAATGTTATAGTTGAAGGAGGTAAATAAATATGGGTATTTTTGATTCTATTAATATTAGCGCCTCTGCACTTACTGCAGAAAAAAACCCGCATTGATATTATTAATAAGAATATGGCCAATGCACATACTACAAGAACTACTGGGGGTACACCCTATAGAAGACAGATGGCAGTATTTCAAGAAAACAAGAACAAGTTTTCCGAGTATTTAGATAGGCATAGTGAAAAATTTAACGGGAAAGGGGGGGTAAGTATATCAGAAATTGTTCAAGATGAAACAGAATTTAAGAAAATATATGAACCAGGTCATCCAGACGCAGATCAATACGGTTATGTTCTAATGCCTAATGTAGAAATGGTAAAGGAAATGGTAGATATGATCGATGCTCAAAGGGCTTATGAGGCTAATATTACAGCTATGAATGGCACTAAATCTATGCTAATGAAGGCCTTGGATATTGGCAGGAGGTAATTAAATGGAAATTAAAAATATTGGTATAGAAAAAAATACAATCCCCCCCTATAAATATGGGAGTACAAAAAGATATAGGGAAAAATAAGGATTTTAGTGAGATTTTAAATAATGCTTTAGATAATGTAAATAGATTGCAATTAGAAAGTGAAGAGTACAGAAATTTACTTATAACTGGAGAAATAGACAATCTACACGATGTAACTATTGCCCAAGAAAAGGCGAATATTGCTCTACAATTGACATTAAGTATAAGAAATAAAATGGTAGAGGCCTATAGGGAAATAATGAGAATGCAAATTTAGAAAATAATGCTGTAAGAAATGAGGTGTTAAGGTGGGAGAGGTAGTACAGCGAACAAGGAATCAACTAAATGAATGGTGGCAGGAAATGGAGGAGGATAAGAGGAAAAAAAATAATTATTATTTCCATTATAACTATAGTATCCATAATCCTACTTTCGATTATACTGACTAGGCCAAAATACGAGATTTTATATGAAGATTTGAGTCTAAAGGATATGTCTCAAATAACTAAAAAGTTAGATGAGTTAAATATTAAATGGAAGACTCCTAGCAAGGGCGACGCTACCACCATATTAGTTCCTGCTGAAATGAAAAATAAAATTAAAATTGAATTAGCATCTTATGGCCTTCCAAAAGATATATACAGTTTTACAGATGCTTTTAATGATAGTTCGTGGACTATGACCGATTATGATAAAAAAAAGAAAGATACAAATATGCCAAGGAAAATGAGCTTGCAGCGGATATATCAAATTTTGAGGGAATCGAAAGTGCAAAAGTATACATAGATATTAAGGAAGGCAGTGGTTTCGTATTAGAAGATAACAAAATGGAAACTAAGGCTGCAGTTTCTATAATAAAATCTGACAATAGACCTTTAAGAGGTGAAACAGTTACAGCTATTAAAGATTTAGTAGCTAATTCTATTAACACATCGCCAGAAAACATACAGGTAATAGATACTACATCAGGCAAAACTCTAGATGAAGAAGCAGAAGATGCTGAATTTTTAATGACAGATCAATTTAATATCAAACATAATTTAGAACAGAGAATAGATAAAAATATTAAGGAATTCCTAGAGAATGTTTTTGGTTCAGGAAATGTAGCAGTTAGATCTAGTGTAAAGATAAATTTTGATAGTGAAAAAAAGCACCATAGTAGAATTTGCGCCTCCGGTAGAAGGTAATGAGGAAGGTCTAATTCGAAGTATGGAGGAAATAGAGGAACATATGGTGGGAGGTCAATCACTAGGTACACCTGGTACAGAAAACAATCCTGCAGATTACGCTATGCCAGAGGATGGCGGCGAAAGATACGATATGATAAAAAGAGTTATAAATAACGAATTAAATGAAATAAATAAGGAAATTAAAAAGGCTCCTGGACAAGTTGAAGATATAACTGTGGCAGTTTTAATTAATAAAAGTGATTTAAGCTTAGAAGAAGAAGAAAAAAATTGCAGATTTAATTTATGCTGCTACGGGTTTAGACACTAAAAAGGTGGAGGTTAGAGCCCAATCCTTTGATAGACCAGAAAAAGTTATGGAAGAGAAAAGAGAAAAAAAGCTTATTATGGCTAGTTCTTTTATTAGGAGTGTTTGTTATAGCTTCTACCTCTTATATAATTTATAGAAGGAGAAAAGAGGAAGAATTAAGGGTATTAGAAGAATTAAAAGATCTAGATAGAATAGAAACAGAAGTGGCAGATTTAGAATTTATAACAGAAGAATCAAAAATGAAAGATCAAATAGAAAACTTATAGATAAAATCCAGAGCAAGTAGCTCAATTGTTGAGAACTTGGTTAAATGAATAGGAGTGATTTTATGGCTCAAAGAGACTTTAGTGGCAAAGAAAAGGCCGCAATACTCCTAATTAGTTTAGGACCGGAAAATTCTGCGGAAGTATTTAAGCATTTAAGTGAAGAAGAGATTGAAGAACTGACATTGCAAATAGCCAATATGCGTATGGTATCTTCTGATGAAAAAAATGATGTTATTGAAGATTTCTATCAATTAGCCTTGGCACAGGAATATATTTCTGAAGGGGGGGCATTAATTATGCCAAAGATATATTAGAAAGAGCTCTGGGGGGGCCAGAAAAGGCTGTGGATATTATAGGTAAATTGACATCTTCATTACATGTAAAACCTTTTGAATTTATTAGAAAAGCAGATCCAAATCAATTACTAAATTATATACAAAATGAACATCCTCAAACTATTGCACTAATATTATCTTATTTGAATCCAGGACAGGCAGCACAAATTTTAGCAAATCTGCCCCCCCGAAAAACAAAGTGAAGTAACTAGACGAATTGCCATAATGGACAGAACATCACCTGAGGTGGTCAAAGAAATAGAAAAGGTATTAGAAAACAAATTTTCCTCTATGCTATCTCAAGACTTCACTACTACAGGTGGGATTCAAAGTACAGTGGATATATTAAATGCAGTAGATAGAGGAACTGAAAAATTCATTATGGAAGAATTAGATATTAGAGATGCAGAATTAAGCGAAGAAATCAGAAGAAGAATGTTTGTATTTGAAGATATTGTATCCTTAGATAATAGAAGTATTCAAAGAATTACTAGAGAAATCGACAATTCACAATGGGCTATTGCATTGAAAAGCGCCAGTGAAGAAGTTAAAGATGTTATATTTGCCAATATGAGTAAGAGACTTGTGGAAATGATAAAAGAAGATATTGAATTTATGGGTCCTGTTAGAATTAGGGATATAGAAGAAGCGCAGCAAAATATTGTAAATGTAATTCGTAGATTAGAAGAGGATGGGGAAATCATCACTCCTAGGGGAGGAGATGAAGTAATTGTCTAAAATAATTAAATCCTTTAGGATTATAGAAAAAGATAGCCCTATTAAGGAAGAAAAACAGCTTGATATTAATTATACTGAACTAGAGTCTGATGTTGGAAGTACAATACTAACAGAAGCAAGACACCAATCTGTGAAAATACTATCTGATGCCAATGAAGGGGGGCAAAAAAATACTAGAAGATGCCTATTTCAAATTCGAAGAAAAATTAAATGAGGCCCAAGAAAATGCCAAAGAAATATTCCATAATGCAAAAACAGAAGGGTATAAAGAAGGCTATAATGTAGGTTATGAAGATGGGAAAATACAGGGACATAGTGAAGGTTATGAAATAGGATATGAGGAAGGTAAAAAAAGCCTCTGAAAAATTAATTAAAGAAGCCTTGGAAATTAAAAATGAATATATAGAAATTAGAAATAATTCCTTAAAGAAAGCAGAAGAAGATGTAATTAAATTAGTAATACAAATCTATGAGAAGGTATTTTATCAAAAAGTAGAAGAAGATGAAGAGTTAATTGTATCTCTAGTTTTAAATGGTATAGATAATCTAGAGATATCTGAAAAACTTATAATAATAGTTTCAGAAAAAGATTATGAGACAATAAAAAAATCCAAAGACATAATTTTAGCAAAAGCTAGTTTAATTGATGAATTGGATATTAGAGTTAGTTCTGATATGAAAAAGGGAGATTGTATGATAGAAACTTCTATGGGAAGTGTAGATGTAGGAGTAAATACTCAATTACAAGAGGTAGAGGATTTACTAAAAAAATATATTGAGCAATGAGTGATAAGATTGAATAATGAATTAAATATTAAGAAGTATATAGATGAAATACAGGGAAAAAAATTTGATTAAATACACAGGAAAAATAACTAAGGTAACAGGTTTAACTATTGAATCTGATGGGCCAATAGCCACCATAGGAGAATTATGCTATATATATCCTTATCATAGGGAAAATCCTATATTGGCAGAAGTAGTAGGTTTTAAAGATGATAAAATACTACTTATGCCTCTAGGAGATATGGAGGGCATTGCCTCTGGTTCATTAGTGGTAGCCAGTGGTAAGACTCTAAGAGTTAATGTAGGGGAAGAATTAATTGGAAGAGTAATAGATGGTTTAGGAAATCCAATAGATGGAAAGGGACCAATAAAAACTAAGAAGACATATAAGGTATCCAATTTCCCACCAAATCCTTTGGAGAGAAAGACCATATCAGAACCCTTATCCTTAGGGATTAAGGCCATAGATGGGCTATTAACCTGTGGAAAAGGGCAAAGAATAGGAATCTTTGCTGGTAGTGGGGGGGTAGGCAAAAGTACATTAATGGGTATGGTATCTAGAAATTCCTCTGCCGATGTAAATGTCATAGGCCTAATTGGAGAGAGGGGAAGGGAAGTTAGAGAATTCCTTGAAAACGACCTAAAAGAAGAAGGGTTAAAAAAAGTCTGTAGTTATAGTGGTAACTTCTGATCAACCGGCATTAATTCGGGTAAAGGGTGCACTAGTAACTACTGCTATTGCCGAATATTTTAGAGACGAAAATATGGATGTAATGCTTTTAATGGACTCTCTCACTAGATTTGCCATGGCACAGAGGGAAATTGGACTGGCTATTGGAGAGCCGCCTGTAACTAGGGGGGGTTTACTCCATCTGTATTTGCTGTAATGCCAAAACTTTTAGAAAGGGCAGGAACCTCTTCTAAGGGTACTATTACAGGTTTATATACTGTATTAGTGGATGGGGGGGACGATTTAAATGAACCTGTTACAGATACTGTAAGGGGGGGAATTATAGATGGACATATTATTTTATCTAGGAAATTGGCAAATCAAAACCATTATCCTGCAATAGATGTATTGTCATCAGTAAGTAGGGTAATGCCAAATATTGTAGACAAAGAACATTTAACAATGGCAAATAAAATTAAGGATAATATGGCTACATATGATGAATCAGAAGATTTAATTAATATTGGTGCCTATAAAATGGGCTCTAATAAAAGGATTGATAAGGCTATTGAATTAAAAGATGATATAGATAGTATGTTAAAACAGGAAGTTTTAGAAACTTACCAATTTGAAGAAACTATTTCCATAATGGAAGAAATTTACGAAAAGGCTTAAATTACTGGGAGGAAATTAAATGATGAATTTTAATTTTAGATTGGAACGAGTTTTAAACTTCAAGGAAAATATGGAGGAAATAAAAAAAAGCTGAATATGGCAGTGCCAGACAAAAACTAAATAAAGAAGAAGATAAACTAGAAAATTTCAATTATCATAAAAATAATATTAAAGATGAAAAAGATTTATTGACTGCTAAGACTAAAGCAGGTAATCTAGCTATGTACAATGATTATATTTTAGATTTAGATAAAAAAATAAAAGTACAAGAAGATGTTGTAAATAAGACGGAGTTAGAATTGGAAAAGGCTAAGAAAGAAATGATAAATGCTGTCCAGGAGAAAAAAAACTTTTGAAAAATTAAAAGAAAAGGAATATGAAAAGTATTTATATCAAATTAAAAAAACTGAAGAAAAGCAATTAGATACTATAGTAAATTATAGAACTAGTACAACAATAGGGGGGGAGAATTCATGGAAAATATAGAGAATATAAATGAAAACAAATCTAAAAAAAAGAAAAACCCTTTGGATATTAATTCCCATTATAATAGTCTTGATTATTATAACGACATTATATATAAATAATAAAACTTTTAAAACCAAAGTAAACAATTTAATGGAAAGATTGCCAGGCTTTGCTGGGGGGGAATATTTTAGAAATTCTCCAACTGACATGGAAAGACAGGTGATGAGATCTGAATTAGCAGATTATTATTTAGCTCTAGAGCCAGAAACTGCAGCAGATAAATTATACATAATCAAAAAAAAGAAGATGATAAATTATATCAAGATATAATTAAATTAATGAGCTCTATATCTTCTTCCAAAACAGCAGAAATTATAGAACTAGTTCGAAAAATAGAACTAAGAAGAGATTTATTAGTTTCTATTTATGATGAGATTCAATTTGAAAAAGAATCTCTGCTTATGGGAGAGGCTGAAAGATTTCAAGGTAGGGATTTACCTGTTATTATAAACGAAGTAGAAAGCCGGTATAGTAGAGATCAAGACTTTAGGGAGGACCTACCCTATATATTCAGCTATATGGATGAGAATCAAGCTGCAGATATTTTATACTATTTAAATGGTAGCATTAGGGAAGAAGTCTTATATTCTTTAAATCGTGGCAAAAGAACAAATTTAGAAAATAAAATTTTAGGTAAAAGGGCAAAGGAAGACGAATTAATAGAACTTGCCAATCTATATGAGGCTAAGCCCATTAAATTAGCTGTAGAGGAAATTGGAAATACAGAAAAATATAATATTGAAGACCTAGCTATTATATATAAGAATATGCCTATTTTAAAGTCTGCAGAAATTTTATCTAATATTGATAATAAGGAATTTATTCAAGAATTACTTACTGCAATAAAAACAGAGGAACAATTATTAAAAGAAGAGACTACTACTAAGGAAATTGGTAAATCCATGGAGTTTATTACAGAATATAATAATAAGGTCTCTAATTTGGTAAATATTTATGAAAAAAATGAGACCAGATAAAATAGCCAAAATAGCTGAAAAAAAATGCTAAATAATGATTCTACTGTAACTATATTGGAAATTCAAGCTGAGCCTGTGTTTAAAATTTCAGATGCCTCTATTATGGTGGACGTACTATCCAGAATGAATAATAAAACTTTAGCTAGAATAATGGACAATATGAATGATAGAAGGGCTTCCTTATTAACTCAAGAACTAGCTAAGCCCATTATCGTAGCAGAGAATGTAGAAATTTCAGAAGAAGATGATATGGAAATTGTCCATAATTATAATAAAAAAAAGTTGATGATTTAGTGTCTGTATATGAAAACATGAAACCTAAACAAGCTGCAGATATAGCTACAAGTATGCTAAATAATAATACGACAGCTCCAATAATTATAGACATATTTTCTAAATTACAGGATAAAAATCTTTCTAGTATTATAAATGAAATGAAACCTAATGATGCTGCTAAACTAACTCAAATGTTAGTTAGATAATAAATAAAATATATATGAGGAGGTGAATGAATGCTTGACTTAAATTTTGTGCCTCAAAATACAGAGGTTAAAAACAATAATATTTTCAATACTAAAATTAGTTCTAAAAAAAGATAATAAGGATTTCTTGCAAATTCTAGAAGGTCAAAAAGATAATATTAAAAAGGCTAGCAAAGAAACAAATATATTCGATAGAAAAGTAGAAAAGAAAATGTGGAAGATTGTAGAAAAAGAACAACCAAAGGCTATAGAAGATAATTTAGAAAAAAACAGAAGAATTAGAAACTGATGAAGAAGAAATGAAAGTAATGACTATTTTACAAAGCTTATTTAGCTTATATGGCCTATTGGAAGAACTAGATACGGATTCCAAAAAAAATAGAGGAAACAGTTTTTGAGTTAATAGAAATAGAAATTGGAGAAACTTTAAATCTATTGGAGGAAATATTTAATGGAGAAATTCTAGTAAATGAAGAGCTTTTATTGGAAACCACAGAAAATATAGAACAATTTATAAATCTATTAGAAAATGAAATTGAACAATATGAGGAAGTATATAATGAAGAAATGAAACTACCAGTAGAAGAGGCTTTATCCAAATTGGAGAAAGAGGTAGAAAATCTTAAGGGATTTGTAACGAAGAGTTCCAAACCTTTAATAGAAAAGGAAATAGAAATAGAAGAAAATTTAGAAGGGAATCTCAATACAATAGAAAATATATCGATTGAATTAGAAGATACAAAAAAAAGAGAGTCTATCAAATAAAAAAAAGAGGATACTGAGATGAACCTCCCTAAAGAAGAAAATGTAGAAACAGAAGAAAATCAAATACCAAATTTCGAAATGAAAAGCCAAATAGTACAAGAGGAATCCAATGTATTAGAAGTGGAAAAGCAACAGAATATAGAACCGCCAAAAATTGTAGAACAAATAGTAGATAAGGCTAAATTAATAGTAGATGATTTCAAACAGGAAATTAAAATCAGTCTAAAACCTGAAGTCCTTGGAGATGTAGTTTTGAAAATGGAAGCAGTTAAGGGAAGTATTACGACTAAAATTATGGTAGATAATCATAGGACAAAGGAATTAATTGAGGCAAATCTATATCAATTAAAAGAGGAAATGAAAGAAAATGGATTGGAAATCAAAACCTTTGAAGTTTTTGTAGGAAGCAATGAAGATTTCCAAAGGGAAAGATCCCAAGAATTTTTCCTAAATAAAAAAACCTAGAAAAATCAAAATTAAAGACGAAGAAATAGATGAAATAAAAAAAATACGATACAAATATATTACAAGAAATGGATAATGCCTATAATGTTTATGGGGGGGAAAGCAAATTAAATTTATTTGCATAGAATGAGGTGAAAATATGAAGGTAGATAATCAGGAGTATAAAGAGGTCTTAGGCTATTTTAACGATGACAAAGATAAGCAAGTTACCACAGATGAAAAAAACTGATTTAGATAAAGATGCATTTTTAAGATTGTTGACAACTCAATTGGCGAATCAAGACCCATTAAATCCAATGGAAGACAGGGAATTTATAGCCCAATTGGCACAATTCTCATCCTTGGAACAAATGCAAAATCTAAATAAAAATGTAGAAAATTTAAGCAACGAACTATTCGAATCTTTGGAAATAATGAATTTAAACCAAATACAAGCCAATATTCAAATTTTAAAAGAAGTAGCTAATATGAGAAAAGCTATGGAATCTAATTATGGTATAGAACCACAGCCAATTAGTAAAACAGAATTATGGATTAAAATAGAAGAAGCTAATACATTGAAAAAAAAGGGATTATACAGAGGAAAGCTGGGAAAGTTTCCAAGAGGTTCTTATGGCCTCCCAAGAAATAATAGGAAAAATAGATGCCAGTAATGAAGAAATTGAAAAAGCATATAATAATCTAGTAAAAGCCATAGAGGAATTGGAAAAGCAGGAAACACCAGATAAATAATTCCTTAAGAATAGGATGATAATATGAATGATATTCAAATTAAAAGATTAGAGAGTCAGATTATCAGTTCATCTCAAAAAAAATATTCCAAACAAAAGGAATAAAAGTTTTGAGGAAATCCTTCAAAAAGCTCAAAATGCCAATGAAGAAATTAAGTTTTCAAAACATGCATTAGACAGAATGGACAATAGAAATATTAAATTAAATCCTTATGAGATGGACAGGCTAAAAACTGGTTTTCATAAAGCGGAAGAAAAAGGAGTAAAGGATGCTTTAATTCTAATGGAAGACAAGGCCTTTATTGCCAGTATAAAAAAACAAAACCATAATAACTACAGTAAGTAAAGAACAATTAAAGGATAATGTATTTACAAATATAGATGGGGCAGTAATAGTGTAGCTGGACCTTCGGGAAGCTATATATATCTGAATGATAGAAGATATAATTGCCCATAAATGGAGGTATGTATTATGATGAGATCAATGTACTCTGGTGTAACAGGACTTAGAACCCACCAGAACAAAATGGATGTTATAGGTAATAATATTGCCAATGTTAACACTGTAGCATTTAAAAGAGGCACTATGACATTCCAAGAAGTATTTAGTCAAACCATGAGGGGGGGAGCTAGTGGACCTCAAGGCGGCAGAGGAGGTACTAATCCTCAGCAAATTGGCTTAGGTGTAACTGTTGGCGCTATTAATACTATACACACTAAAGGACATATGCAAGGTACAGATAATCCAACAGATTTAATGATAGATGGAGAAGGCTTTTTTTGTAGTATCTGATGATGCAAATTATGAAAACAAATATTATACTAGGGCAGGAAATTTCCAATTAGACAGGGATGGTACCTTAGTTACAGCTGATGGATATAAGGTATTAGGTTATAGATTAGATGAAGATGGCAACCCTACAGCAGAAGTAGGGGATGTTAGAATTAGTAAATCTGAAACTAAGGCCCCCCCTACTGCAACAGAGAGAATTAATTTTAAGGGGAATTTGGATTCTAGATTAGAAGAAGGCAAAGAACATAAGGCAGATACCATAATAAAAGATAGCTTAGGTAATTCATATACTATAACCTTCACATTTGTAAAAACCGCAGATGACCAAAGTGGGAACACCTGGCAAATGTATGTAGATAGAGTTACAGAAGTTTCGACTGGCAATTATAAAACATATAGGGATGAAAATGGGGGATTTTGAAGACAGTGGGCTTATACCAAATGACCTGAAATTAAAATTTGATTCTGATGGAGAATTGTTTGAAATTGAAGATAATCCTTTAGATGAAATAGATAAAGTGTTATTAACAAACCTATCGGGTATACAATTTGAAAAAAAATAAGTCGGGAGAAGACTTAGACGAATCATACTCTCCATCTGGAACCTTTAGAGAGATTACCTTATTTGATTCTAAAGACCCAAAAACCTACAAAAACCTCCACCAATACGCCAATGATATGGATGCACAACCCTATGCTCTAGATGGAAATTCCTCAGGGAAATTACAGGCTTATTCTATAGATCCAACAGGCATGGTAGTGGGAATTTTTGACAATGGAGAAAGAAAAAAAATCTAGCTCAAATAATGTTAGCTAAATTTGACAATCCGGCAGGATTAGAGAAAATAGGTAATAATTTCTTCATAGACACTAGAAACTCTGGAGAACCTCAATTTGGTTATGGCGCCTCTTCAGGTTTTGGAGGTATTCGTGGTGGAGTATTAGAAATGTCAAATGTGGATTTATCCATGGAGTTTACAGAGATGATTACTACACAAAGAGGTTTCCAAGCCAATTCTAGAATTATTACAACCTCTGATGAAATGTTGCAAGAGTTAGTTAATATTAAAAGATAATAGATAGGGTGGACTATCACCCTATCTAAAGAGGGGAGGATAAACATGATAAAGGTACGAAGGTTAAATGGCAAAGAATTTGTAATAAATAGTGATTTAGTACTTTTTGTAGAATCAACTCCCGACACAGTTATTACCTTTACTAATGGACAAAAAGTTGTAGTAAAGGAAACCATAGATGAAATAATAAATAAAGTTATAGATTTTAAATCAAAATCTATTCTATATAAAAGTAATAATGAAGGAAATGAGGTGTAGCAATTGGATCTATCATCAACAATCGGTCTCCTTTTAGGTATTGTATTTATTATAGGAGGTATTAGAACCTCGGGACAATTAGATACATTTTGGGACTTGCCCTCCGTAATAATAGTATTAGGAGGAACATTAGCATCTACTTTGGCTAGTTATCCTTTGGAAGATTTTCTAAACACTGGCAAAGTAATTAAAAAGGCCTTTTTTTTATAAGGAAACTTCTCCAGCTGAAGTAATAGGTGAAGTTATAGAACTGGCAAATATAGCAAGAAAAGAGGGACTACTTTCCCTAGAAGAATATGCAGAGAATTTAGACGATGAATTCTTACAAAAAGGCATAATGTTAATAGTAGATGGAACAGACCCGGATTTAGTTAGAAATATTTTAGAAACTGAACTGGTGTTTTTAGAGGAAAGACATTTAGATGGACAGAGTATTTTCCAAACTATGGGTACATATGCACCAGCCTTTGGTATGATTGGCACATTAATTGGATTAATCAATATGCTTAAATTCTTAGACGATCCTAGTGCCATAGGGCCAAATATGTCCGTAGCCTTAGTTACTACCTTTTACGGTTCCGTATTAGCTAATGTAGTATTTTTACCTATGGCTCAAAAATTAAAAATTAGATCTAATAGCGAGATACTTGTAAAAGAATTAATGGTAGAAGGCTTACTATCAATACAAGCAGGAGAAAATCCAAGAATTATTGAAGAAAAATTAAAGACTTTCATACCACCTAATATGAGAATGGATTATAGAAAACAATTGGAGAGAGAGGTAATAGAATGAGTAGGAAAAGGAGAAGACAAGAGGAGAATAATGTTGGCGATTGGCTAACCACTTATAGTGATATGGTAACTTTATTATTAACCTTCTTTGTACTATTGTTTTCTTTTCCGAAATAGATGCACAAAAATTTAGGAATATAATGAGTAGTTTTCAGGGTGGAACTGGAGTATTAGATGGAGGCGCCAGTCTAGAAATTAGCGAGGAAGTACCTCCTTTTGAGGAAGAACTGGAAGAAGATTTAGAAAAACTTAAAGAAATTTTAGAAGAATATGCAGATAGCATTGGTTTAGGCTCTGAAATTATTCTTTCAGTAGAGGAAAGAGGACTTGTAATTAGGTTTATGGATAATGTGTTGTTCGACTCAGGTAAAGCAGATCTAAAACCTGAATCTATTAAAATCCTAAATGCATTAGCAGAAATTTTAAATAGGGAAGAGTTTAAAGAAAGATTAATTAAAATCGAGGGTCATACAGACACAGATCCTATAATATATTCTAAAAACTTCCCTACTAATTGGGAACTATCAGCAATTAGGGCTACAAATGTATTAAGACATTTAGTAGAAAAAGAAAATATTGATGGTAATAGAGTCTCTTCATCAGGCTATAGTTTTTATAGACCTATAGCTCCAAACAATAGCAGTGAAAACAAACAAAAAAAATAGAAGAGTAGATATAGTAATTTTAAGAACCTCCTATGAAGAGATAGAACCATAGTAAAGGGAGTGAAACAATTAATGAATAATAGAAATTCAGTATTAATAATACTCTTAATCCTAGTTGTTTTATTAGCCATAGTAGGCATTGTTTTAGGCCTAATGTTTTATAAAAATAAAGGTGTAGATAATAATGCAAAAAAAACAAATGGAAACCTTTAATTTAACTCTGGATGATATGTATTCTAATATAAAGGATAGTAAAAAAATAGTTAAATTGAAAGTAACAATTTCCACCAATAGTAAAACTACTTATGAGGGACTAAGTGAAAAACAATTCTTAATTAGAGATGATATTAATAAAATTATTAGAAATAAAACCGAGGAAGAGCTTCAAGGCAAGGATGGACAAGTGAAGTTACAAGAGGAAATCAAATTAAGTTTAATAGAATTATTTAATGATGAGACCATAACAAATGTGTATTTGACGATTTTATAATACAGTAGGGAGGGGGGGGAGGTAATTGGCCGAAATATTATCACAAAATGAAATAGATGCCCTACTAAATGCTCTGACCTCAGGAGAGGTGGATGTTCAAGAAATACAGGATGTAGATGAAAGTGAAAGGATTAAAAAAATACGATTTTAGAAATCCTCAAAAAAAATAGCCAAGGACCAATTAAGAACCTTAGAAATTATTCATGAAAACTTTGGCAGATTGTTTCAAACCTTTTTAACTGCATATTTAAGGGCACCTGTAAAGACAAATATATTAACCGTAGATCAATTTGCCTATAGTGAATTTAGTAATGCTATTTCTAATCCGGCTTTTTTAACTATAGTAGATTTTAAACCTTTAAATGGGCAGATACTAATAGATATGTCTACTAATGTGGTTTATTCTATAATAGATAGATTATTAGGTGGAGATGGAACTGAAAAACAGGATATTAGGCCTTTTTCAGAAATTGAACTATCCCTATTGGAAAATATGATGAATAAAGTAATGCCTATTATAGAAGAAGCCTGGGAAAATGTAATTCAATTAAAACCAAAATTAGATAAAATTGAAACTAATCCTCAATTTGCACAAATAGTGCCACCTAATGAAACCATAGCATTGATTACTATGAATATTGAAATAGGTTCCACTGAAGGAATGCTAAATGCCTGTATACCTCATTTAGTTATAGAACCTATACTAGACAAATTAAGTACCAGATACTGGTTTTCTACTGCACAGAGAGATCTATCTGAAAAAGAAATGATGGCTGTTAGGGAAAGAATATTAAACACTGCTGTGCCAGTAAGGGCAGAATTAGGTTCTACTAATATAAGAGTTAATGATATTTTAAATCTACAAAAGGGGGGAGATGTGATTAAATTAGATACACATATTGATGATATGACAAAAATTCGAATAGGTTCCCAAGTAAAATTTACGGGAAATATAGGCGTATCTAAAAATAAAATGGCAATTAAAATAGCCAATGTTGTAAAGGATGGTGATATAATTGACTAAAGATATACTTTCACAAAGTGAAATCGAATCGCTACTTGGGGGGGATACTAATGTAGGAGAAGATACCTCAAAGGAAGATACAATAACTAGTATAGAAAAGATACAATTGGAGAAATTGGCAATATAAGTATGGGTACTGCTGCTACTACTCTATCAACTCTTTTAAATAAAAAAAAGTCATAATAACTACACCAAAGGTGGAGTTAACAAATTCTAAAAAAATTAGCTAATCAACATCCACTACCATTTGTAGCAGTAGATGTTAGTTATAGGGAAGGTTTAGAAGGCTCTAATGTTTTATTAGTAAAAACCGATGATGTAAAAATCATTACAGACCTTATGATGGGAAAAGATGAAATAGATTTAGAGAGAGAATTGACTGATTTAGACCTAAGCGCAATATCTGAAGCTATGAATCAAATGATGGGCTCTTCTGCAACATCTCTTTCAGAAATTTTTATGAAAAAAAATCGATATTGAACCACCTAGATCCTATGAAATTACAGTAAATGAAGGGAGGGAGACCTTAGAGGTATTAAGAGGTGATGAACCTATTATTAAGGTTTCGTTTAAAATGGTGGTTGAGGATTTAATAGATAGTGAATTAATGCAGTTATTGCCCTTAAGCTTTGGACAAGATATGGTCAAAAATCTACTTGGAGATAGTGTTATAGAGGACCAGATTGAAGAGAGCATAGAAACTACTAATGAGATTCCACAGGCTCCGCCTAAGAAAGAAACAGATACCATAAAACCTCATTATGAGGAAAGATCTGCCAAAATAGAAAGAAAAGCAGTAAGTGAAGAAGCCATAGAAAAAGAAGCTGTAATGGTTTCTAAACCTCAATTTGAAACCTTTGACACTGTTGAAAATTTTGGTTATAATGAAACTATTGATTTAGTTGGAGATATACCAGTTGAAATTACTGTAGAATTAGGTAGAACTACTAAAAAAAATTGGAGAAATATTAGAATATGGACCAGGAACAGTTTTAGAGTTAGACAAATTAGTAGGTGAACCCTTAAATCTATATGCCAATGGCAAATATATTGCCAAGGGAGAAGTAGTAGTAATTGATGATAATTTTGGAATACGAATAACAGATATTGATAATAATTATGGCAGATAATACATAGCCAAATATTAAGGAGGTATTCATATGGCAAAGGGAATATTAATAGTAGATGATGCTTCATTCATGCGAATGATGATAAAAGATATTCTAACCAAAAATGGTTTTGAAGTTGTTGGAGAGGCAGAAAACGGTGTAAAAGCTGTAGAAAAATATAAAGAGCTAGATCCTGAACTAGTTATTATGGATATTACTATGCCCGAGATGGACGGGATTCAGGCAGTAAAAGAAATTAAAAATATTAACCAGAATGCTAAAATAGTAATGTGCTCTGCAATGGGACAACAA
>JMBV01000054.1_pt1 | contig 43147 bp, 62 predicted proteins | sample 616531 | NCBI WGS metagenome assembly JMBV01 (sample SAMN02727904, study PRJNA239997) | anaerobic digester metagenome | biome: anaerobic digester; isolation source: mesophilic anaerobic digester inoculated with municipal waste water sludge... | place: Germany: Bielefeld University, CeBiTec ...
ATTGTGAAAGCCTCGGTGGCAGAATTTATTGCTGCTGCAGTGGGCGACACGCAATACCGTTTGACCGGTGTGATCACCAGCATTGCCCATGCAACCTATGGCAATTTATACATAAGAGATTTTTCTGGTGAAACCTATGTATATGGTATCAAAGATTTCACAACTAAAGGTTTGAAAGTTGGTGACATCATCACCATTGTGGGCAAACGTGCCGAATATAAAGGTACTCCTCAGGTTGCTTCTGCCGTGTTGGAAAGCGTTATTCCGGTAACGGCTGCCACCATTGTCGAGGTGTTGACCAAACCCGATTCCAGCCAGGATTACTATATGGTAACCGGTGAAATTACATCGATTGCTGATGCGGTGTACGGAAATCTATATTTGAAAGACGGCGGCAGTGAGATTTATCTGTATGGTTGTTATCCGGGGGGGTATGGCGCAACCGGCGATGCCAGAAAGAACCTGTTGGCTACCAAAGGTATTAAGGTTGGAGATACATTAACCGTTATTGCGACTAAGAGTTCTTATAGTGGAGCAGCTCAACTTGCAAATGGTTTCTATTTCAGCCACGTAAGCGCAGAATAAATAATACGTAACACTCGATAAGCAACGTAACATACAGCCTGAGTTGTGTTACAGATCATAAACACCGCGTAACAATAATTTGTTATGCGGTGTTTACTGTAGTCAGGTGAATACATTTTTTTTGCTAATTTCTGTGTGGTTGTAATATTTTTTTTGCCCATTTTCGCTAAAAAGAATATCTTTGAGGAAAAATTATGAGAATATCGTATAAAACACTCATGAGATGAAAATCACACAAGGTTATGATGAATGTCTTGTGTATTGACTCTTGAGTCTAATTTTTAATTATATGAAAACATTACAGGTGCCAAGACAAAATCTTTCACAACTTGAAACAGTATTCGATAAGATAAAGATGCTTCATGAAGCCGGAGCTGAGGCGCTTATCGATCAGGTGAACTGGAAGGAAGACTTCTCCAAAACCCTGCCCGTAATAGTGAGGGTAGCACATGACGGGGAAATGCTCTACCTTTTTTTATATGGTAACGGGTGAGGCTGTCCGTGCAGTAAATACTGAAGACTTCGGATCGGTATGGGAAGATAGCTGTGTGGAATTCTTTATGCAACGTGAAGGAGAAAGCGGTTATCGCAATTTTGAGTGTAATGTGTTGGGAGTACTACTTTCACGCTCTCATGAAACAAGAGAAAAAGGAGTTCCTCAAACAGAAAATATGGCATCCATTTTCAGGCATGGCACCATCTGTCACAGATATGAAGGAGAAAGGCAGGTGAGCGACTGGACCATGTATCTTGAAATACCAAAAAAAGCATTGGGATTCGGTAACCATGAATCACTTTCCGGGCAAAAGATCAGAGCGAATTTCTACAAATGTGGCGATGAGACTCCCGAACCTCACTTTTTAAGCTGGAATCCTATCGACCTTCCTAAACCTAACTTTCATGTTCCTCAGTTTTTTTGGACTATTAGAGCTAGAGTAACCAGTTGAGAGTAGATATTTTTAAACAGATTTAAAATATTAATGACAGATCATATGAACAAACTAAAAGAGATTGTATTTCAATTCATCGGACACGATGACAACGTGGAAATTAAACCGTTAGGAAAAGGGCACATAAACGATTCTTACAAAGTGGTAACAACCGGTAAAGAATATGTGCTGCAACGCATTAATCACCATATTTTTAAAAATGTTTCTGAATTACAGAATAATATCTTCAGGGTAACCAACCATATCCGTAAAAACTTCAGGGAAAAGGGGTTACGGATATAGAACGAAAGGTGCTAACAATGGTTCCTACTCAAGAAAGGGCATTGTATTACAAAGATGATTCGGGTAATTACTGGAGAATGATGGATTTTATAAAAGATAGCAAGAGCTACGATGATATAAATCCAGAACTGGCTTATCGTGCCGGAATGGCTTTCGGAGATTTTCAGAAGATGCTTTCCGATCTTCCGGGAGAACCGCTGTTTGAAACCATTCCAAACTTCCACAATATGGAATCACGTTTGGAGACTTTTAAAGAGGCTGTGAAGGCCGACAAGGCAGGGCGACTGAAAGAAGTGTCCGGTCTGGTAAAGGAGATTGAAGATCGTGCTGAAGAGATGTGCAAGGCGGAGAGATTGCACAGGGAAGGGAAACTTCCGAAACGTACAAATCATTGTGATACAAAGGTAAATAATGTTCTGTTCGACGAAAACGATCATGTGTTATGCGTGGTAGACCTTGATACTGTGATGCCGGGTTTTGTACTTTCCGACTTTGGCGATTTTATTCGTACAGGTGCCAATAAAGGAGCTGAAGATGATAAAAATCTCGATAACGTATCAGTTGATCTGGAAATCTTTGAAGCATATGCCAAAGGCTATCTGCAAAAAGCTTCTTCATTCCTTACTGATGTGGAAATTGAAATCTTGCTTTTGGTTCAAAATTGCTTACATATATGCAGACTGTACGCTTTTTTACCGATTACATTGATGGAGATACTTATTATAAGATCGCTTATCCCGAGCATAATCTGGTGCGTACCAAAGCACAGTTTAAACTGTTGCAGAGCCTGGAGGAAAATTTTGATGAGATGCAGAATATTGTAATGAAAGCTGCTGTAAAGTAGTTTGATTTGGAATATCGTATTTCAAACTTCTGATAATAAATATATAGATTAAAACAAGCGGTGTAAGAAAAATTTACTATCTTTGCACCGCTTTATTTTGAGTAGAAAAAAAGTGGCAAAGTATAGCTTGTACAATATTTCCCTGAAAAATCTTTCCGCGGGGGATTCATACTTTGAGTATGACCTGGATAGGAAATATTTTGAAACCATCGACGGCGATGAAGTGAAGAAAGGGAACGTGAAGGTGACGGTAAACGTGAAAAGAACGTCATCTACTTTCGAATTAAATATAGTTTTGAAAGGCGTTATTCAGGTCCCCCCCTGTACACGGTGTTTAGATGATATGGACCTGGAAGTGGATTCTAAAAACAGGCTGATAGTGAAATTCGGAAAAGAGTATTCCGAAGAGAGCGACGAGATCGTAATCATCCGAGGACGAGAGAGATAAACATTGCCTGGTTTCTTTATGAATTTGTTGCTCTGGCTATCCCTATAAAACATGTGCATCCTGCAGGAGAATGTAACAGGACTGTGTATTCGAAATTGCGCAAACATCGTGCTGTAAGTTCCGATGAGGATGAAGAAGAAGGCGAGGCTGCCGATGAAGACAACTATCCGGATGATGATGATGATGATACACAAGCAAACGATCCCCCCCGATGGGATACCCTCAAAGGATTGAATTTAGACGAGAATTGATTATATAACAGTAAAATTAAATATACAAATGGCACATCCAAAAAGAAGACAGTCTTCTGCAAGACAAGGAAAAGAAGATCACACGACCATGCCAAACTGCCCACAATGGCAATTTGTCCAAACTGTGGTGCATGGCATATATATCACACAGTTTGCAATGAGTGCGGCTACTATAGAGGAAAATTGGCTATAGAAAAAAAATGTGACGGCATAATTATTCCTAAATACAATTTTTCGAAATAAAAGACCCTGAAATGTCATGATAACTTTCAGGGTTTTTTTTCTCACAAATAATTTATACGACGATGAAACGACTAAATGCCGTAATCACCGGTATAACAGCAAGTGTACCCGACTACATATTAACCAACGAGGAGCTCTCAACAATGGTGGATACATCGGATGAGTGGATAATGACACGTGTTGGAATTAAAGAAAGACGAATCCTTAAGGGTGAACAACAGGGTATTTCGGTGTTAGGAACAAAGGCAGTGAAAGAGTTACTGGCAAAAACCGGGACACTTCCGGAGGAGGTAGAGGCTGTTGTTTTTGCAACTTCAACGCCCGATCATATTTTTCCTTCCGCAGCTTCCATAGTTGCAGAGAACGCAGGTATCAAAAATGCCTTCTGTTTCGATATGGAAGTAGCATGTTCCGGTTTTATATATGGACTGGAAATATGTAACGGATTAATCAAAACAGGGAAATACAAGAAAATTATTTTACTAGCAGGCGATAAAATGTCTTCCATAACCGATTATAAGGACCGTACAACATGTCCTCTGTTCGGTGATGCTGCAGGAGCTGTACTTATTGAACCTACCGAAGAAGAGTTGGGAATTATTGATGTTAAACTTCACACAGATGGATCGGGGGGGTATCAGCCGCTGCAGATGAAGGCCGGTGGAAGCAGATTCCCGGCAACTCATGAAACGGTTGATAAATCGGAACATACAGTGAAACAGGATGGTAAAGTGGTGTTTAAAAATGCGGTTTCTCGAATGGCAGAGGTATCACTCGATATTATGAATCGAAATAACCTCACCGCCGACTATGTAGACTGGTTGGTCCCTCATCAGGCTAATATGCGTATCATCGATGCTACAATTCAACGTACAGGCTTGCCACGCGAAAAGGTAATGATAAATATTGAACGGTATGGAAACACCAGTGCCGGGACCATCCCCCCCCTCTGCTTGTGGGAATGGGAATCCAGGTTGCGAAAAGGTGATAATGTAATCCTTACTGCATTTGGAGCTGGCTTTTCATGGGGGGGTAGCGTTTACCTGAAATGGGGGGGATACAACGGAAACAAACAGTAATTACAGAAGAATGTAAGAAATGCAGCAATTAAAACATCGTTCCGGTTTTGTTAATATTGTGGGAAATCCCAACGTGGGGGGGAAATCCACATTGATGAACCGGCTGGTAGGAGAGAAGATATCAATAATCACAGCAAAAGCTCAAACAACGCGTCACCGTATTGTCGGAATTGTAAATACCCCCCCTGATTATCAAGTTGTATATTCAGATACGCCGGGAGTGCTGCGCCCAAATTATAAGCTGCAGGAATCGATGCTGAACTTCTCCTTATCTGCTTTAGAAGATGCAGATGTGTTGCTATATGTAACAGATGTAGTTGAGAAGATAGATAAGAATGATGAATTTCTTGTCAAAGTACAACAGTTGGATTTACCTCTGTTGTTGCTAATAAATAAGATAGACCAGTCCAACCAGGGGGAGCTTGAGAGGTTTGTAGAACAATGGAAAGAATTGCTACCAAAGCAGAGATATATCCTATATCAGCATTAAATAATTTTGGCGTAGATATTGTTCAGAAGCGGATCCTGGAACTTCTCCCAGACTCACCTCCCTATTTTGGGAAAGATGCACTCACCGATAAGCCTGCCCGTTTTTTTTGTTGCTGAGATCATCCGCGAAAAAGCTCTGTTGATCTATCAGAAAGAGGTGCCTTACTCAATTGAGGTTGTAGTGGAAGAATTTAAAGAGGAGATTGATATCATTCGTATTCGTGCTATTATTCTTGTAGAGCGTGAAACTCAGAAAGGTATAGTCATTGGTCATAAAGGCGATGCACTGAAAAGGCTTGGAATAATGGCACGAAAAGACATTGAGCTCTTCTTCGAGAAAAAAATATTTCTGCAACTCTATGTCAAGGTCGAGAAGGACTGGCGCAACAGAGATAATATGCTGAGGACATTCGGATACAAGCTCGATTGATTTTTTTTATTTATAATTTGTTATATTACGAGTTGCAACAGCTGTAGCTTTGTATCTTTTTGACTTCATATAGCGTGGAGTATTAGCTATATATCCCGATTCTAAAAACTAATAATTATGCAAAACTTAGTAGCCATAGTAGGACGCCCCAACGTAGGAAAATCCACACTGTTCAACCGGTTGACACAGAGCCGTCAGGCCATTGTAACAGAGACAGCAGGGACCACTCGCGATCGCCAGTACGGAAAAGTGAACTGGAACGGTCAGGAGTTTTCGTTGGTTGATACCGGTGGATGGGTGGTAAACTCCGAGGATATTATGGAGGATGAGATAAACAAACAGGTACGCATTGCCATTGAGGAGGCAGATGTAATTCTTTTTGTGGTTGACGTGATGAACGGCTTAACTGATCTGGATTCGAGTGTGGCGCAGATGCTGCGCAGATCGGATAAGAAAGTAGTAGTGGTTTCCAATAAATCTGACAACTTCGATCTTGGGCATCAATCTGCTGAATTTTATTCGCTCGGCCTGGGTGACCCGTTTAACGTGTCTGCAATAAATGGTTCAGGAACAGGTGACCTGCTTGACCATATCCTTACACTGTTTTCGAAAGATAGCGAGGAGGATATTGTAGAGGATATTCCAAAATTCGCAGTAGTAGGACGCCCCAATGTGGGTAAATCATCTATCATAAATGCACTTCTTGGTGAAGAAAGGAGCATAGTGACTGATATTGCCGGTACAACACGCGATTCAATCTACTTGCGCTATAATAAGTTCGGTATGGATTTTTACCTTATAGATACTGCCGGTATACGAAAAAAAAGGGAAAGTAACGGAAGACCTGGAGTATTTTTCAGTCATACGTTCCATAAGGGTTATCGAAAATGCCGATGTATGTGTGCTAATGGTAGATGCAACAAGAGGAATTGAGAGCCAGGATTTGAATATATTTTCACTTATCCAGAAAAACCGCAAAGGGTTGGTTGTGTTTGTCAATAAGTGGGATTTGGTTGAAGAGAAAGACAATATTGTGATGAAAACGTTCGAAAATGCTATTCGAAATAGACTGGCTCCCTTTACCGATTTTCCAATTATTTTCGGATCGTCTTTAACAAAACAGCGAATTCTTAAAGTAATGGATACAGCCAAAGAGGTTTATCAGAATAAAAAAACGCAAAATTGCTACCAGCAAACTTAACGAAGTGCTTTTGCCCATAATCGGAAAAACTCCTCCTCCGGCAAATAAGGGTAAATATATTAAGATTAAATATATTACTCAGCTGCCTAATACACAAGTGCCTTCGTTTGTATTCTTTTGCAACCTGCCTCAATGGGTTAAAGAACCATATAGGCGCTTCATAGAGAACAGAATGCGTGAGAACTGGAATTTCTCAGGAACGCCTATAAATGTATTCTTCAGGGAAAAATAATAACCTGCTTCTTTTTATCTGGCTTAAAGATAAAACTTAAGCTAGCTTAATATTCAAGATAAACTCAATTTAGTTATCGTTCCAAAGATTAAAGATAACACTTAAGCAAACTTCATATTTTCATCTTTTAACCGTTATTTTAGTTTAAATATAAAGATTTTATTCATTGGCAGGTAAATAAAACACCTTCCAATGCATCATTACGCATGTAACTTACGTATTTACGAAAAAAAATGAATTAATCTTATGCAATCACAAAAAAAATGCCTTAATTTGTGTAACTTTTAAATTAGTATACGACGATAAAATCTGCTATCGTATATTAAAAAAAAGAAAATTTGAAACGTAACATCTCGTTTAAAAGGAACGAGTATAATGATGAGGGACTACTGATGGATACGAAAAACAATATTGAGAGCGAAAAACTAACCGTCGACGAAAAAAACAACAATTAACAATCCTAATCCTGATACAAAGGAACAAGGGTCGACTTTAAAAGGTAATTATCAGGAAATATCTATAGAAGAAGATCCTATGGATGAGCTACTGGAAGAGGTCGCAACAGAATCAACGGAAGAATCAGAAACGGAAGCAACCGTGAGAGCAGGAGTGAAAGTTGAAGAGACTGCTGCTTATGAAATAATTTCTGTTGAAGATAGTGCCGCAGAAGTGCCGTCCGAAGAAGCTACTACCGCAGAAATTAATGCCGAAAATCCAGAGGTTGTACCCAATTTGAATATAACTCAAACTGATGATGAAACTGGAAAGGATAAGGCTGAGAGCCAGACAGCCGAGAGTGTTGCCGCCAAAAAAAATTCTGATCTAAAGGTAAATGCTGAGCCTTCAGCTTTAGAGCCGGAAGCAACCGCGCCTGTAACTTCAGAGCCCGAAGCAACCGAACCTTCAGCCTCAGAGCCAGAAGCAGCTGAGCCTGTAACTTCAGAGCCCGAAGCAGCTGAGCCTTCAGCTTTAATTAAAACTTCTTCAGAAGAGAAAACAAAAGGAGATGAGACCGATATTGATTATGTTTGGAAGATGGAGTTGAAGAGGAGGAGTCCGAAGATGAAGACGACGATGTGGATGAAAATACTGTATCTGAAGATAGTGGTATTTCTCTGCTTCCAATAGATGAAATTGTACAACACCTTCGTGATTTGCTAAATTCTGAAAATCCGAAAAGAAAGGATGTTGATGAATATAAAAATCAGTTCTATCGTTCATTGCGAAATGAGATTGAAGCTCAGAAACAGATTTTTATGTCTGAAGGGGGGGAGAAGAGATTGACTTTGTTGCAAAAGAATCTGAAATTTTTATCGAAGGTAAAGATCTGCTTCAGAAAATAAAGGAAAAACGAGCAGCAATTCTTGCAAAAGAGGAGAAAGAAAAAGAGAAGAATGTAGCACGTAAACTGGCAATTATTGAACAGATAAAAGTACTGACCGAGAATCAGGGACAGGAAGATTTCAATAAAATTTACCAGGAGTTCAAAAATCTTCAGCAGGAGTGGAGCGAAATTAAACTGGTTCCACAGTCAAAAGTCAATGAGTTATGGAGATCTTATCAGCGCTACGTTGAAAAGTTTTACGATCTGGTTCGAATTAATAACGAATTCAGGGAGTACGACTTCAAGAAGAACCTTGAATTGAAAACTGAACTTTGCGAAGCGGCTGAAAGGCTCGACGATGAAAAGGATGTGATCTCCGCATTCCATCAGTTGCAAAATCTCCATCAAGAATGGAGGGAGATTGGGCCTGTTTCCAGAAAAGAGAGAGAGCTTATCTGGGATAGTTTAAAGAAGCATCTACCAATATCAACAAAAAAAATATCAGGCTCACTTTGAAGAGCTGAGAGGGAAAGAGACCGAAAACCTGGAATTGAAACAGCTCTGTGTGAAAAGCTTGAAGCAATAGACTACAGTCAGTTTAAAACCATTAAAGACTGGAATAATAAGGTGAAGGAAGTGCTTGAAATACAGTCGCAATGGCGCCAAATTGGCTTTGTGCTAGAAAATGGAATACTAAGATATATAAACGCTATCGCGCTGCATGCGATATGTTTTTCAAGAGCAAGAACAACTTCTATAAGTCTCTTCGTGGAGAGATGGAAGAGAACCTGAAGAAAAAGACAATCCTCTGCGAACGCGCCGAAGAAATGAAAGATAGTAGGGACTGGAAGAAAACTACTCAGGATATGATCGAAATTCAGAAAGAGTGGAAAAGTATTGGCATCGTTCCTTACAAATATGTTGACAGTATCTGGAAGAGATTTATCACAGCATGCGATTATTTCTTTGAACAGAAGAAGTTACATACTTCATCGCAATATGAAGAAGAGACTAGAAATCTTGAAGCTAAACGAGCAGTTGTCAAGACAATCAACAATCTTGATAACTCATTGAGTGTTGACAAAGCGTTAGAGGAGTTGCGTGAATTGATGGACGAGTGGTACTCAATAGGGCATGTTCCGTATAAAATTAAGGATCGCATCTATCGCGAATTTTATGAAGCTACCGAAGCTCAGTTCGATCGCTTGAATATTGACAAGGCTGAACGTAAACTGGAAAGTTTCAAAACCAATATCTCCGATATGGCAAAGTCCGGAAATGCTAAAGGACAACTTCTCCGTGAACGTGACAGGCTTATGCGCCAATATGAACGTATGAAAGGGGAATTACAGACCTATGAGAATAATATTGGCTTCCTTTCCGTTTCATCCAAGAAAGGGAATCATCTTCTCGACGACATGAACCAGAAGATGGAAAAAAAATAAAATCGGAACTGCAGCTAATTGTCAAAAAAAATCGGGGGGGCCATTGATGCGGAATTATAAATCAAATTAATTGACGAATCAAAAAAGTGTTATTCCTAAACCTCTTGCAGCTCATTGGAAGAGCGCTTTTTTTTACCCCCCCGAAATATAACATTAGTGTATATTTTGTTATTTTTACAAATTCAACAAACAGTAATATTTAAAGAAAGCGAACGGTAGTAAGTTCGCTTTTTTTCGCCCCCCCATTTTTTTGCAATACTTAAAATCACATCATTATACATCTTTGCTTATTAACTTCCTTATACCATGTAAAAGGAATGACAAATTGATTAATAATTGTTATTTTTTTGAGATGAAAATAATATCTTTTTTTCGTTTCAAAAAAATGAAATTTGCGGAAGTGTTTTAAAACTTACCAGACTGAAATATCGTCCGGTAAAATGTTTCTTTATTCTTGATAGTCAAAAACAAGAAACTGATTACACCTTAATTTGTGTTTTATTGTGACTTTTTAATAATCTAAACAAATGGAAGAATGAAAAAGAAAAATTCATTTTATTTGAAGTATGGCTTAATATTCATTGTACTGTGGATATTTTCCTTGGGTATGTTCGCTCAAAATGTGACCGTAACCGGCACCGTAACCGATATGACAGGAGAACCTCTGATCGGTGTAACTATTCAGGTGGAAGGAACACCGGTGTAATTTGAACCAATATAGAGTCTCGTTGTGATTTTATAAAATCTACTTATTAATTTTATTATTTAAACCATGTATATGAAATTTAGCATGAAAAGTAAGTGTCGACATTTGCTATCTGTGATGTTAATAGTTCTTTGCATTTCCTGCGAAGATGACAAATCTAAGATAGATACTCCATCACAGCCTTATGACCCGTCGAAACCGGTACTAGTTTCAGATTTTCTGCCAAAAGAAGGAGGAGCATACCAGAAGATGGTCATTTATGGTGAAAACTTTGGTAATGATTCCTCTCTCGTAAATGTAACAATCGGGGGGGGAAAAAAAAGGCAGTTATTATCAATGTGCAAAGCAATAACATGTACGTTTTTGTTCCTTCCGGTGCTTTTTCAGGAGAAGTAGCTGTTACCGTGGGCAGTGATAACAATGCGAAAACAGCGTTGGCCGAAGCTATTTCAACTATCAGAAAAAAAATGGTCGTGGGTACACTGGTCGGTTACCGTAACGAGTATGACAACCAGGGATGGAAAGATGGTCCTTTTGAAACGGCCGCTGGCTTCCGTAATGATGGAGAGATGAGATTTGACCCCCTCAATCCGCATCACCTATATGTTGTGTACGATGGTGCTGATATTCAGCTTTTAGACCTGGAAAACGAGAGCTTTCCACACCACTCCATCGTTCTTCATTTGGTGGTTGGCGTTTGCGTAGCATCGACTTTACCAACGATGGGCAGTATATGCTGATATCAGTCGACTTTGACGGGTGGGGGACAGGTACCAGTCCCAGTGTATATATCCTTAAGCGGAACGAGGATGGTTCTTTTACTGATCAGGGTGGCCCACAGATCATCGCTGGTTATAAGCAAACGAATGGTGCCTCTCTTCACCCCCCCGTAAATAACAATGAGTTATATTTCAATAGTTACGAGCGGGGACAGGTCTTTCGTATGGATATAGATAAATACTTCGAAACCATCAACAGCGGTAAAAATTGGGGGGGACCGTATAGGGATAATGGAAATTATACCGAACTCTTTACCATTCAGGATACGGGGGGGTGGGAATTCAAGATCTTTATGCATCCTACCGGGAATTATGCCTATATCATGGTAATTAATCAACATTACATTTTGCGTACTGATTACAACTGGACAGAAAAACGTTTCGCTACTCCTTATGTTATAGCTGGACAGGTACGTAGCCCTGCTTGGGTTGATGGTGCCGGAACCACGGCTCGCTTTGATCGTCCTTATTCGGGCGTGTTTGTAAAGAATCCTCTCTACGTTGAAGAAGGGAGGGCAGATGTGTATGATTTTTATATTGCCGATAAGATGAATCATGCTGTCCGTAAAATGACACCGGAAGGCATTGTAAGCACTTTTGCGGGGGGGCGCGGGCGTTCGGGACAGGCAGCCGACAACAATGTCTGGGGGGGAACGGAAGACGGAGATCTGCGTGAAGTGGCTCGTTTCCGTGATCCTACTGGAATCGCTTATGACGAAGAAAATAATATATTCTACATTCTTGATACGGTTGGAAGGAAGATACGTACCATCTCCATGGAATCGGAAGACGAAGAAACAGGAGGTGCTGAAGAAGGAGGTTTTTAACGAATAAATACAATGAAAAATATGAATAAATTAATAATCCTGTTTGTTATGATGCTTTCTCTATGTGGAAATACATGGGCACAGGAACAAGTGACTGTGAAAGGGAGGGTCACGGATACAAAGGGTGAAGCAATGATTGGGGTAAACATCTCCGTGGTAGATGCACCGGGATTGGGAACCATCACTGACATTGATGGAAACTATCAACTCAAAATGGAGCGCTATCAAAAACTTGCGTTTACTTATCTGGGTTATGAATCGGTTGAGGTACTTGTCAAGGATGCGTTAACCATTGATGTAACCATGAAAGAATCATCTGGTAGTGTTCTGGATGAAGTGGTAGTCACAGGATTAGGCACACAAAAGAAGATCACAGTAACCGGTGCAGTCACGAATGTGAAAGTGGAGGAGTTAAGGCGTTTTCCCTCTTCCAGCCTCTCGAACGTGCTGGGAGGAAATGTGCCGGGTATCATGGCGATGCAAACCTCCGGTCAACCGGGTAAAAATACTTCAGAGTTCTGGGTAAGAGGTATTTCCACATTCGGAGCGAGCAATAGTGCCCTGATCCTGGTTGATGGTTTTGAACGTAGTAATCTTAACGAGATCAATGTGGAAGATATCGAAACTTTCACGGTATTAAAGGATGCTTCTGCCACGGCTATCTATGGATCGAAGGGAGGAAACGGAGTGATTCTGATTACCACCAAGCATGGTCAGGCCGGTAAGGTAAAGATCAGTGCCAAAGTGGAAACCTCTTACCATAACCGTACCATTACACCCCCCCAGTTTGTAGACGGAGATACTTATGCCGCCTTGGCCAATGAAGCGCGTGTAACGCGTAACATGGGAGTGCTTTATCAACCAGAAGAGTTGGAGATACTTCGTCTGGGATTGGATCCCGATCTCTATCCCAATGTAGACTGGATGGATGTTCTGTTAAAAGACGGTGCCTATAGTTACCGCGCTAACCTGAACCTTAGCGGAGGGGACAAACTACACGTTATTTTGTCTCAGCCAGCTACGTTGAGGACGAAGGGATGTATAAAACCGATGAAAATTAAGAAGGGATTATAATACTAACGCAAATTACCGGCGTACCAACTACCGCATGAACGTGGATATGGATATTACAAGTACCACATTTCTGAAAGCGGGGGTTTCCGGGTCACTGGCAAAACGTAACAGCCCCCCCGGACTGGGAGACAATGATGTGTGGGGGGAACTTTTTGGTTATCACTCCATCAGTACACCCATACTTTATTATAACGGGCGTATTCCGGCACTGGGCACAGGAAATAGGACAAATCCGTGGGTGAGTGCTACTCAAACAGGATACAACGAAAACTGGGACAATAATTTACAGACCAATGTGACATTGGAACAGGATTTCAATTTTATTACCCCGGGGGGGTTGAGATTTGTGGGTCGCTTTGGATATGATACCAACAACCACAACTGGATCAATCGCCGTCGATGGCCCGAACAATGGAAAGCATTGAACCGTGATCAAAATGGAGAATTGGTCTGGGATCATGTCGCTAGTGCAAGTGATATGTATCAGGAGAGTGGTGGCAGCGGTAACCGTCGTGAGTTCCTGGATCTCTTGTTAAGCTGGGACCGTAGTTTTAACGAAAACCACAATGCAGGGATTACCATGCGTTATACCCAGGATACCTTTACTGAGACCGTTAACCTGGGAGGCGATCTAAAGAATGGAGTGGCTCGTCGTAATCAAGGATTGGCAGGACGGTTTACCTACAATTGGAAATACCGCTATTTCTTTGATTTTAACTTTGGATATACTGGTTCCGAGAATTTCGCTGTGGGACACCAGTTTGGATTTTTTTCCCGCTTTCTCCGGTGCCTGGAATATTGCCGAAGAACCTTTGATCAAGGATAACGTGGATTGGTTGGATATGCTGAAAGTGCGTTACTCGCACGGCAAAGTGGGTAACGACAATATGGGTAACGAGCGTTTCCCCCCTATTTATACACTATTCAGGATTTCTACATGGATAATAATGAACGGAAAGATATGCCCGGTTATAACTGGGGCACGGGTGACTATAACAGGAGTTATAAAGGGATTCACTATTCGCAGGTTGCTTCTCCCTACATTACGTGGGAAGAAGCTACGAAAAATGACCTGGGTTTGGATATTTCTTTGTTCCGAAATAGTTTTTCGCTTACGGTAGACTATTTTACCGAAGACCGTACAGGTATTTATATGGAACGTAATTTTCTGCCTCAGATTACTGGTCTGGAAAGTAAACCAAGGGCCAACGTGGGGGCTGTAGCCAGCAAAGGATTTGACGGAAACTTCGAATTAAGGGAAAAAGCTGGTGAGGTAAATATCACGCTCCGTGGAAACATGACCTACAGTAGGAATGAGGTGCTGGAGCGGGATGAAGAGAACAAGATATACCCCTACCAATACGATCGGGGGGGATACCGTGTGGATCAGCAAAAAGGTTTGATTGCCTTGGGATTGTTTAAAGATTATGATGATATCCGTAACAGCCCAAGACAGCAATTTGGGGGGTTGTACAACCCGGCGACATCAAGTACAAAGACGTCAACGGTGATGGTATTGTTGACGATGGAGACCGTGTGGCTATTGGAGCTACCCGTCGTCCAAACCTGATTTACGGGGGGGTGGGTGCTTCCATCAACTGGAAAGGGTTCGATTTCAACTTTCACTTTCAGGGAGCTGGTAAGTCTACTTTCCCCCCCATCTATGGTAAGACCGTTTTTGCCTTTAGTGAAAACGATTGGGGGGGTAACATAATGAAAGGAATGCTTGAAGATCGTTGGGTAGATGCCGGAACAGCCGAGCAATTGGGTATTCAGGCCAATGAAAATCCCAATGCTCCTTATCCGCGCTTGAGTTACGGGGGGGAAGCAACAACAACCAACAAGAATCGTCTTTCTGGCTGCGCGACGGCCGTTATCTGCGTCTCAAGAATATGGACATTGGATACACCCTACCCAAAGAATTCACTACACGATACCGCATGTCAGATGTCCGTATCTTTATAGCTGGCTCCAACCTATTGACCTGGTCAAAATTCAAATTGTGGGATCCCGAATCAACCCAGCCGCGTGGAGAAGAATACCCGCTGACAAGGTCGATCACGTTGGGATTAAGTGCTAACTTGTAAATTATAAATCACTATGATAAAGAAATTTTCTATATTATTATTGGCGCTCTTCATACTGGGACTAATACCCTCCTGTTCAGATTATCTGGACTCTGATAGGTATTTTAGAGACCGTACATCACTGGAGACGGTTTTTACAGACAGGGAGCGCACGGAGGAATGGTTGGCTTATGCTTATTCTTTCCTGACGGGTGCAACCGCCGATATCATAGCCAAAGCTGGGAATGGTAGCCCCCCCATGTCTATGATGACGCAATGTATTTCGGGGACCGTGATGTTAAATATGACCCAAAAGATGCATGGGACCTTTCTTATAATAAGTTCAGGTTGGGCGAGTACAACGAAAATGAATACAATGATGTCTGGCCGCGTTGCTATAAAGGGATTTACCAGGCTTCGGTATTCATTCACAATATTGATATGAACCTTACCATGACCACCGAAGAACGGCTGGACTATAAAGGACAGGCTCGTTTTGTGCGTGCTTATCTCTATTGGATTCTGCTCCGGAAATATGGACCGGTGCCAATTATGCCAGATGAGGGCATCGATTACACTTTGAGCTATGATGACCTAGCGACTCCCCCCCGTAGTTCCTACGAAGAGGTGGCGGAACTTATCAGCAACGAGATGGTGCAGGCAGCGAAAGAGCTACAATACATCCGGCGCAACGACAATGAAAATATATCGCGTCCGACCAAGGGAGCGGCGTTGGCTACTCGTGCCTATGCTTTGATTTTCGCTGCCAGCCCATTGGCCAACGGGAATGACGATGAATTCGCGCGGGCAATGGTTGATGACCAGGGACGACGCCTCCTTTCTCAAGAGTATAGCGAAGAAAAATGGGCTAAAGCAGCCGCTGCCGCGAGAGATGTAATGGAGTTGGGTACTTATGACCTGTACACGGCAGCGTTTACTTCCACGGACAATGGTCCACATGATCGCCCCACCATTGTTCCACCGGCAGATGCTGAATTTTCCAATCAGGATTGGCCCAATGGCTGGAGAAATATCGATCCCTTCAAATCATATCGTAATCTATTTACCGGAGCGGTATCCCCGGTAGATAATCCAGAGTTGATCTTTTCGAGGATACATAATACAAGTGAAGTCGCTGCCATGGTAATACACCAGATGCCGCGCGATTTCGGAGGTTGGAACACACATGGGCTAACCCAAAAAAAATGGTGGACGCTTATTATATGAATGATGGTGCCGACGTGCCGGGGGGGAAGGATAAGGAGATAGGCCGCGGCGATGGTTCAGAACGCTTGACAGGATTTACTACGCAGGAGGACGTGGCTGCCGGGCGATATCGCCCCTCGGACGGGATGTCTCGTTACAATATGCCAACCGTGAGCCCGTTTTATGCTTCCGTGGCATACAACGGTGCTGTGTGGCATTACCTGAGCCGTCCGGAACCGGGTGACCGTCATCGTCAGACGTTTTATTACCGCGGCGGGGGGGGTAATGGTTTTATGAACTCTCCGTTCCATCTACGGACTGGTATTGGGGGGGTGATGAAATTTGTGGATCCACAAGATGCTCCCGGCAATATCCGGTTAAAGGCGGAGCCGGCCATACGCTACGCCGATATACTGTTGCTCTATGCTGAGGCATTGAATGAGCTGGATGCTACCTATGGCATCGAGTCGTGGGATGGATCTGCCACCTACAGCATCAGTCGGGATATAGAGGAAATAAAGAAAGGGGGGGTACGTCCCGTGCGCATCCGTGCCGGTTTACCCGATTATGCTTCGGGAACCTATAACAGCAAGGATGTTTTGCGGAGCGCATTGAAACGCGAGCGGATGATTGAATTAATGGGAGAAGGGAAACGATACTTTGATCTTCGTCGCTGGAAAGATGCCGCGGTGGAAGAAGCACTACAAATTTATGGCTGCAACGTGATCATGAATGCGGAACGAAGAGAAGAATTCCATCAACCGGTGGCTATCTTTAATCTTGCTTCCACATTTTCTCCCAAATTGTACTTCTGGCCCATCAGCCACAGTGAATTAAAGCATAATAATCGTCTAACACAGACTCCGGGATGGACTTCGTACGACTAGACTTAAATAAAGAGGAATATATGCAGAAAATATACACTTTAATCGTCCTTATGGCAGTGGTGCTGCTGGGGGGGACTTCATGTAACGATGAATGGAAAGATGAGCAATATGAACATTATATTGCTTTCCGTTCCCCATTGAATAACAAAGGGGGGGTAACAGAAATTTTTGTTCCGTATAGCCGGAAAGGAGCCGATGGTAGTTCCCAGGAAGGTAAATCAAACTATCAACTTCCGTTGATTGTCAGCGGTTCCACGAATAATCAGCAAAATATCAAAGTAAATGTTGCGCACGATCCCGACACATTGCAAACATTAAATTTAGCCCGTTATCAACATCGGACCGATCTGTTTTATGTGGATATGGGAGAAGAGAATCTGGGATTTGTTTCATTTCCAGGAACAGTAGATTTTAAACCAGGTGAAGATGTTAGCCTGCTGGATATCAGTTTCGACTTTCGGGGGGGGATAGATATGTCGCAAAAGTGGGTGCTGCCATTGACCGTGGTTGATAATGCTTCTTCCGATTATAAAAGCCATCCGCGTAAAAATTATGCCAAAGCCATCCTGAGAATATTACCCTTCAATAGTTTCTCGGGTAGATATTCGGGAACGACATTGCAAAATTTTGTAAAGGGGGGGACGAAGGAAGTGGTTCTATCGTAGCCAATACTGTCACCGGATATGTTGTGGATGATCATACAATTTTCTTTTACGCGGGAAACATTGACGAAGATCGTACCGACCGTGCCAATTATAAGCTATTTGCTGAATTTAACGGAGCAGAGACCGGAGGGATTGTCAACTTTTACGTCGAAAACCCCCCCGAATTGAACTTCGTGAACCACAAGGAAGCTTCCTATCGAATCATAGAGGAGATGGACGCTGTACGGCCATACTTATTGCGTCGGTATGTAATTATAAACAATATCGATTATGAGTATAGTGATTATACAGCTGTGCCGGGTTCCAGTATTACATATATAGTAAGAGGTTCTTTGACGCTCGTACGTACTATAAATACACAGATACCGGATGAAGATCAGGCTATTGAGTGGTAACTAATTTTTTTGAGCACGTGGTAAGCTTCCCAAGGTTTTCCACGTGCTTATTTCTTTTGGTATTTTTGATCTGTCCCAACGTATCAAAACCCGATCTTATCGTAAATCCCTCTTTTATTAAAAATAATTGTTTACTAATAATAATGCTTCGTTAAAACTTCATTTATAATACTGACAGTCAATAATTTATATCAGATACTCAGAAAGTATCATACTCTATTGATATTCAGTGAATTATAAGAGCGAATTTTTAAAAATTACCGAAGTATTGTAATAATATATAAAGATGAATAGATTTTTTTTGCTGTTTAGCCTGTTTCCCTTTTTATCATGGAGTCTTGCCAGGCAAACAGATCTGGAAACGTTAGCATTCCAATTGAACTCACAACGGAGTTGCGTGCTCCATCGTATCCCCCCTGGTAACGATTGATCCATACTTCAATGCTTGGTCTAATGCTGATAACCTATATGACGATCAGGTTCGTCATTGGACTGGAAAAGAGTTCCCTTTGCTGGGGGCTTTAAGGTAGATGGAGAGACATATCGTTTCTTGGGAAAAGAAAACTTACCGTTAAAACCACTTCTTCCGACAGTCCACGAAGAAAAGTGGATGGGTAAATATACATTCGAACAACCAAATGGGGAGGAATGGAAAACATCGGTTTTAATGATGCCGGATGGAAAACCGGAACTTCTGCGTTTGGTACGCCCAACGAACCCTATTTGTCTACTCTGTGGCAAACCAAGGATATCTGGGTGAGACGTACGTTCGACCTTCAAGAGGATTTGACCGATAAAAACATTTTTTTGCATTATTCACACGACGATATTTTTGAGTTGTATATTAACGGAGTCCAGGTTGTTAAAACCGGTTATTCCTGGAAATATAACGTAGTGGAAGAGCTTTCAGAAGAAGTGAAGGCTACGCTGAAAAAAAAGGAAAAAAAATATCATAACAGCTCACTGTCATAACAGAACCGGAGGGGGGGATATGTTGACTTTGGCCTTTATGAAAAGAAGATAATAAAACTTCATTTATTCAGACAGCTGTTCAGAAAACAGCCAGCGTGCTGCCCACGCAAACCATATATACTTTTGATTGTGGTCCGGTTGAACTGGATGTGATCTTCACGACCCCCCCTTGCTGATGGACGATCTGGATTTGCTTTCACGTCCTGTGAGCTACGTTTCATATCAGGTAAAGTCTAAAGACAATATGTCGCACGAAGTGCAGATATATTTGGAAGCTACGCCACAATGGGCGGTAAATGATGATAGTCAGCCCGTTGGCTTCGAAAAAAATTGAAAAGAGGAACTCCTTTTTCTTAAGACAGGCACCACGCAACAACCTGTCCTGGAAAAGAAAGGCGACAACGTTCGTATCGATTGGGGGTATTTTTATCTTGCAGGTCATCGTGACGAAAATTCTACTTTGAGCTTCGGCGATTACTGGACTATCAAGAAGGGATTTCAGACCACAGGACAAATTTCTGAAACTCCAGCCGGAGATCTTTCCGGAAATATGGCAAAAAGATGACGGCTCTTGGGTACAGTAGAAACCTGGGAAAGGTTGGCTCTGATAAGAAATCCGGTTTTATTATGCTGGGTTACGATGATATCTATTCGATTCAGTATTTTGAGAAAAATCTGAAAGCCTACTGGACTCACGATGGTAAAACCGATATTTTTCAGGCGTTTAAAAGTGCAGAAGCCGACTATGCCACGATCATGGGACGTTGCGACAACTTCAACCGGACCATGATGGCTGATGCCGAAAAGCGGGAGGTGGAAAATATGCGGAATTGTGTGCTCTGGCTTATCGTCAGGCGATATCAGCCCATAAATTGGTGAAAGATGAAAACAGTACTTTGTTGTTTTTATCGAAAGAAAATAACAGTAACGGCTCCATCGGAACGGTAGATGTGACCTATCCGTCATCGCCTCTTTTCTTACTTTATAACACGGAGTTGATGAAAGGATTGATGAATCATATTTTCTATTACAGTGAAAGTGGAAAATGGACCAAGCCTTTTGCAGCACACGATGTGGGAACTTACCCCCCCTGGCTAATGGTCAAACTTACGGAGGCGATATGCCCGTGGAGGAATCCGGGAATATGCTGATCCTGACAGCGGCACTCGCTGAGGTAGAAGGCAATGCCGGGTATGCTGAAAACATTGGGAGGTACTGACTACATGGACCGATTATTTGGTGAAGGAAGGGCTTGATCCTGCTAACCAGCTATGCACCGACGATTTTGCCGGACACTTTGCCCACAACGCCAATCTTTCTGTCAAAGCGATTATGGGTATAGCCTCGTATGGTAGACTGGCTGGTATGTTGGGTAAAACGGATATTTCTAATAGATACATGAGTATAGCAAGAGACATGGCTAAAGAGTGGGAAAAGATGGCTAATGATGGTGATCATTATAAACTCACTTTTGATAGATCGGACACTTGGAGTCAAAAATACAATTTGGTTTGGGATAAATTGTTAGGATTTAATATCTTTGATCCGCAGATTGCAGTAAAAGAAATGGCATATTACCGAACCAAGCTAAACAAATTCGGATTGCCTTTGGATAATCGTGCTACCTATACCAAATCTGATTGGATTATGTGGACAGCAACTCTTACAGGAGATAGAGACGATTTTAATGCTTTAGTAGACTTGGTATACAAATATGCGAATGAAACTCCGTCTCGCGTACCTTTAAGCGATTGGCACGATACGGTTACTGCTGAAAGAATGAATTTCAAAGCACGTTCAGTTGTAGGTGGATATTTCTTAAAAATGCTGGAAGATAAATTAATCAAATGATTCCGATATTAATAAAGTATTAAGAAGCTGAGTCTGCTCCGAAAACCCCAAAATCCGATTTCAGGAGGTTGCAACTCGCTGGAAATCAATGGTATTTTTTTGTGGAATTTTCAGCAAAAAAAGACTTATCGGAGGGGGGGACTCATAAGCTTGAACTTGTAATTGAAAAAGATGAGAAAAAGGGTAGTTGTATTAATTAGTGTGTTGCTTTTGTGCATTCATGTTAATAGCAGTGAAGTAAAATTCAAAAAAAATTTTTCCGCATCACAGCATCTGTTTGTTTCAGAACAGCATATCATCCGTGCTATGGAATTATTTGATAATAGTGTTTCAAGCTTTTTATAGGAGATGAAATGGTAATGGCCAGATACTATAACCCTAATACTGGAAAACCATCCGATGAGAAGGGAAGTATTTGGATGTATACCAGTTCTGTTGAAGCATTGAATACAATTCTGAAATCTATTAAAAATCAAAAGATAAAGGGAATACAGTATTTTATTACAAACATTTCGATAAGTATGTACAATTATTGCAGAAGCTATACAATAACGCTGACTATTATTTAGGAACATTCACTTTAACTTCCTATACTCAAACTGCTGAATGGACTGTATACGGTGTGCATCGTGGTGATGTCAAGGGGGGGCAAGCGAAAGTTGAAGGAATAGAGAATGTATATGATGATCAAATGTGGTTAATACGGGAATTGTTGAAGTCTTATAAATTGACAAATAACACGAATTTTCTTGAAAAAGCGGAATATTTGACAGCTTATATCCTCGACGGCTGGGATTGTACAAGGGATGAAAACGGTAAAGAAATAGGTGGAATTACCTGGCCCCCCCGGTTATGTAACTAAACATGCTTGCAGCAATGCGCCTATCATAAGTTCGTTGGTATGGCTTCACGAAATCTATAAAGACAAGGATGATATTATTCAGTGTCGCTATATAGACGCTGTAGATAAGAAATCACGGAAAGAACAGAAGCTAAAAAAAAGTCATTACTACCTCTCTTTTGCAGAAAAAAAATCTACAATTGGCAAAAGCATCATTTGCTGCGGGCGGATGGCGTTTATGATGATATGATGGGAGGATGCGCTCCGCGAAATCCACAGACCGAAATAGTTGATGGCGTTATTTACCGGCAAGGTATTGTATGTAGAGATAGGGTAGGACCGGCTATTTCCTATAATAGCGGAGCAATGCTTTCCGGAGCATCCGAATTGCATCGTGTAACCGGTGAAAAACAATATTATACCGATGCTGTAAATTTAGCTGATGCGAGTTTTTCGTACTTTGCAAAAAAAAGGTGCGGAACTTCCTGGTTACTATACATATGATATCAGTGGATTCGGAAATTGGTTTAATGGAGTCTTGCTGCGTGGTTTTATAGATCTTTATCCGTATTATAAAAATGTAGGAGCCTATATTGATACTTTCCAGCAAAACCTCGATTATGGGTATGAAAACTATTTCTATAAGGGTTTTCTGCCCACCAATCTGCTTATGGGATGGGACAACGATATAAGTAAAAATGATACTGAAGGGATGTTTAGTTTTACTTTTGCGGCAGAATATGCTCTTCTATCACAATATGAGTTACTTAAGTAAATTTAGAAAGAACTAAATGCTAAAAAAAAGAAACAGATAAGAAGTCCAGAAGAAAAGCAATAGCTGCGTTGGGTGCAGCAGTCGTGACCGGGATCATCAATCCATTCCATAAATAAATAGAGTTTATGAAAAAGATTTATTTACTTTAATTGTTCTTTTGTTAATGTTTTGCGGAAATATTTTATCACAAAATACTACTAACATTTCAATTGTTGACCGGCCAAATACGAATGTGTCTAACTCAAATTACGTTTCCAGCAGATTTCCCTTACAACCATTACATTTTATCAAGCTTCCCGTGGGAGCCGTGAAACCAAAAGGATGGATTGAAAAACATTATTGCTGCAAAAAGATGGCTTGTCCGGAAATCTGGGCGAAATAAGCGCATGGCTGGATAAAGATAACAATGCCTGGCTCGGAACTGGAACCGATTACGGTTGGGAAGAAGTTCCTTATTGGTTGAAAGGATACGGAAATATGGCATATATATTCAATGACAAGAAGATGTTGGAGGAAACCAAAATATGGTTAGAGGCCGTATTTGAAAGCCAAAGAAGAGACGGATATTTCGGCCCGTATATAGAAAAAAACGGCAGACCTGATTTATGGGGTAATATGATAATGGTGCGGTGCTTACAATCGTATTACGAGTATGCCAATGACAACAGAGTTATCAGTTTAATGACCGATTATTTCAAATGGCAACTGAGTTTATCTGACGACATGTTCCTGAAAGATTATTGGGAAAATAGTCGCGGAGGAGATAATCTGTTGAGCATATATTGGTTATATAATATAACAGGAGATAAATTCTTGCTTGACTTAGCAGAAAAACACATCGTAACACCGCTGACTGGAGACAACGATCCGCACTTCCTAATTGGCATAACGTGAACATTGCGCAATGTTTTAGAGAACCTGCCACCTACTTTATGCTATCAAAAGACTCTGTCGATCTGGTGGCTACCTACAATGTGTATAATTTAATAAGGAATACGTTCGGTCAAGTACCGGGTGGAATGTTTGGAGCCGATGAAAATGCACGAATGGGGGGGCATATTGACCCGAGGCAGGGAACGGAAACGTGCGGATTTGTCGAACAGATGGCTTCGGATGAAATCCTGTTGAGAATGACGGGTGACCCTTTTGGGCGGAACATTGCGAAACCGTGGCTTTTAACTCTTATCCCGCTTCGTTAATGCCCGATTTAAAGGCGTTACGGTATATTACATCCCCCAATCACACCATCAGCGATTCGAAAAATCATCATCCAGGAATCGATAACCACGGTCCGTTTTTATCGATGAATCCTTTCAGCAGCCGTTGCTGTCAGCATAATCACGGGCAAGCATGGCCCTATTTTACCGAACACCTGATGTTGGCTACTCCCGATAATGGTGTTGCTGTTGCCATTTATGGTGCTTGCGTTGCTACTGTGAAAGTTGCAAACGGAAAAACAATTGAGATAACTCAGGAAACCAATTATCCTTTCGAAGAAAGTATACGTTTTACAATAAAACATACAGAAAAAGTGTAACGTTCCCGTTTTATCTGAGAATCCCTACATGGGCTGACAACCCCCCCTCAGTAGAGATTAATGGAACTCCAGTGAACGTTAACTTGGAAGGCGGAAAGTACGTCCGGTTGGAGAGAAACTGGCAGAAAGGCGATAAAGTAACGCTGAATGTTCCGATGACACTTTCACAATCAGTTTGGCATGTGAATCAGGGTAGTCGTAGCATCAACTACGGACCGCTGACTTTTTCGTTGAAGATCAAAGAAAATTACGAACAGGTAAACAGTATCGAGACCGCAATCTGGGATTCAAAATGGCAAAAGAAGGCTGATCCAAGTAAATGGCCTACTTACGAAATTTATCCCGGGAGCGATTGGAATTATGGACTCGTCATAGATGACAAAGTACCTTTAATAGAAAACTTTGAAATAGTTAAGAAAGACTGGCCTACTGATAATTTTCCGTTCACGGTAAACAGTGTGCCGCTTGAGATAAAAGCACATGGACGAAAAATAATCGGATGGGATTTTGACCGGCATGGCCTTACCGGTGAACTTCCAATACGAGAGAACCTCCGGTTTGAACCTCACTCAGAAAACATCACTCTCATTCCTATGGGAGCAGCTCGCCTGAGAATTTCAGCATTTCCAGTATATAATCCATAATAGTATGAAAATTTCAATAATTGCACCTTGGACTATCATTTTATTGACTTTATATTTAAGTTGTGGAATATTAAACAACGAACAAGTTGTCAATCCCGTAGACAGAGTGTCGCTGGCAGATCCGTTTATTTTGCTATACAAAGATGTTAACTATGCGTATGGAACTCACTCAAAAGACGGGATTGCGGTTTTTACGTCTGATAACTTGAAAGTATGGCAAAAGGGAGAAAAACTAGCCCTGCATAAAGATGATTCTTTTGGTGAAAAATGGTTTTGGGCTCCCGAGGTTTATTTGGTGGACGGCAAATTTTTCATGTATTATTCGGCAGATGAACACATGTGCGTAGCCGTTTCCGATTCGCCGCTGGGACCGTTTATGCAAACTGTACAGAAACCGATGGTTGAAGTAGAAAAAAACCATTGACAACAGTTTGTTTATCGATGATGACGGAACACTATATAACCAAAATGAAGTTAACGTTATTATTGAATTAACGAAATAATTATAATTGTTTTTATTGCTTGCAGTTTGTGATGTTTGAAATATTATCCACATGAAAAGTTTTAAAAAATGCGTTGTACTTTTTATACTATTCATTACATTGTTGATGCATAGAACTTTAGCAATGCCCTATCCCGAGTATTCTTTTAAACATTACAACATAAACAACGGGTTATCACAGAATACGGTAAGGTCTATTTTTCAGGATAATCAGGGATTCATGTGGTTTGGCACTAAAGACGGTTGAACAGGTTTGATGGTACAAAATTTAAAGTTTTCAAATTTTCGCCAAATGGAAAGTTGACCGATAATGTTTTTCATCGCATATTGCAGGATAGAAATGATAAGATATGGGTTGCGACTGAAGAAGGTGTATATATATATGATATGCACAAGGAAGAATTTCATCGGTTTAACCGTGTTACTATTGAAAATGACTCAGTGATGGGTGTTGTTACTGAAATGGTGACAGATAAGGATGGTGATATATGGATGTCAGTTGAAGACAAAGGTATTTATCATTATAGTCTTGCTGAAGATTTGCTTAGTTTTTATGCTATCCCATTGGTAAAGGATGGAATGAAAATGGTTAGTTTATGTGCTGACAGCAATAAAGGTGTATGGGTATTCCCCTACTCATCACCTTTTCTTTATATCAACAAGCAAACAGGAAAAATTACCCGGCATAATCTGAAAGATGACAATAAATTGATGTCTCAGGTCGGTGAAGTATCTGATGTTATTATGTATCAGCACAACCTTTTACTTGTAGCAACATCGCAAAAAGGGTTAATAGCGATCAATACCATCAATAAAACACATAGTATTTTACTTGATAAGGATGCTTGGGGTGAGCCAATATTCGTCAGGTGTATTGAAATTATTGATTCCAATACTCTTTGGATAGGTACAGAGTCGGGTGTTTATATTTATCATACGGATACAGAAGATGTGATAAATCTACGGCATGATGATATTGCTTACAATTCGCTGTCAGACAATGCTATATATTCAATATGCAAGGATAGGGACGGGGGGGGTATATGGGTCGGCTCCTATTTTGGAGGAGTAGATTATTATTCTAATCAACAGAATAGCTTCGAATTGTTTTATCCACTTGCCGGCAAAAAAAAGGTTTAAAAGGTAAACGTGTCAGGGAATTTTGTCCTGCTCCAAACGGGAATATGTGGATTGGTACAGAAGATGGCGGTCTTAACTTTTTCGATCCGAAAACAGGAACTTTTTTTGCCGCTGCCTCATCAATTGGAAACATTGTACACTAATATTCATGCTTTGTATAATGATGGAGATGATCTTTGGATAGGAACTTTTTCAAAAGGGTTGAACAGGTATAATCTCAAAACAGGCAAACTGGTTAAATATACTCATTCCGATGATCCTCTTTCGATCAGTCAAAACAGTGCGTTTTCACTGTGTAAGGACAGACAGGGGGTATTGTGGGTTGGTACTTTATCAGGGTGGACATCTACGATGAAAAAAAATGATAAATTCAATCGGATTGAAAAGTTAAAAGGAATATCTATTCAGAATATTTTTGAGGATAGTTATGGTTTTATATGGATATCTACTTTTTTTTAGATGGGCTTTATCGATTTAATCCTGTAACAAATGAATGGAGTATCTTTGTGCACAACGCCCTGTACCCAGGTAGTCTGTCATATAATAAAACCACATCTGTATATGAAGACAGTAAAAATAGACTGTGGATCACTACCCAAGGTGGAGGATTTGGCCTTTTCGACAGGGAAAGCGAAACATTTACTACCATTAACAGTTCTCATGGGTTGCCGAATGATGTAGTATACCAGATAGTTGACGATAGTGACGGTTTTCTCTGGTTATCCACAAATTCCGGGCTTGTAAGATTCGATCCCGAAAGAAGAGTTTTTAAGAACTATACTGTTAACAATGGGTTAAAAACAAATCAATTCAATTACATGTCGAGTTATAAACTAGGGATGGGATAATTTATTTCGGATCATTAGACGGATTTGTACGCTTTGATCCAGACAATTTTAAAGAAACCCAGATCAATGCCCCCCCACTCCTGTTTACAGATATTTTTGTTAATAATAAAATGATAAGCCCTATTGACTGTAAATCACCCTTAAAAAAAAGAGTTTGATGTTTACGGATGCTCTGAGTTTGCCTTATCACCAGAACTCTTTCAGCATAAGTTTTGCCCGTTTGGATTATTCCGGCGCCGACACTGATCAGATATTTTATATTCTAGAGGGATTTGATAAAACCTGGATATCTGCCGAAGATAACAGAACTATTATCTATTCTAACTTAAAATCTGGTAATTATAAACTCATACTCGGAATTTCCGGTGAAGATCGCGGAGAATCCATTGAAAAAGTAAAAACCCTATCCATTCAGATAAGACCTCCTTTTTGGCGCACCCAGCAGGCTTTTTTTTATATATTTTTGTTTCTTTTAACTGCTACATATATACTTACACACTTTTTAACCGTACGCGGTAGACTCAGGCAAAAGGTTAAAATGAGAAATTTTGAACAACAGAAAGAACGGGAACTGTATCGGTCAAAAATAAATTTTTTTACCAATGTAGCCCATGAAATCCGTACACCCCTTACTCTGATTAAAGCACCGCTCGATCATGTATTGATGACAGAGGATGTCTCTGATAGCGTGAAAGAAAATCTGTTGATTATGAGCAAGAATACAGGCAGGCTGCTTAATTTGACCAATCAACTGCTTGACTTCCGAAAAACAGAATCTGAAGCCTATCTGTTAAATCTTCAGACACAAAACGTTACTGAACTGATTAGAGAAACCATACTTCGCTTTACACCAATGGCTATACAGAATAATATTACATTGGAGACAGATCTACCGGGTGACGATATGTTCGTCCAACTGGACAAAGAGGCATTTTTGAAAATCATCAGCAATCTTTTAAATAATGCCATGAAGTTTTGTGATCGTTACGTTAGGCTAGAAGCAAATATCATAGACAATGAAGCTAGTGAGTTCCATCTGATTACAATAAATGACGGAGAGCTTATACCTGAGGCAAGTAAAAAGGAAATTTTCAAACCTTTTATACAGATTGATGAAGTGCAGGAAAAGAATATTTCCGGAACGGGAATAGGACTTGCACTTGCAAGCTCGTTGGCTGAACTCCATGGTGGAAGTCTGACCCTTGAAAATAATGACAAATATAACCGGTTCCTTCTGAAACTACCTGTAGGAAATGTAAGTTTTAATGACTCCTGTATTCATGAGCAGAAGAAAAAGAGATCCATTTGGAGAAAATTGACGATGAACAAAGAAAAGGAGCTACTGTACTGCTGGTCGATGATGATGTAGAGCTGCTTCAATTCGAGGCTAAATTTCTTTCAGCCCATTATCATATCCTTATCGCGGAAAATGGTATTCAAGCATTGGAACAACTGAAAAAAATCGAATGTTAACCTGATTGTAACGGATGTAATGATGCCTGAAATGGATGGGTTCGAATTCACACGAAGAGTTAAGTCGGAAATTGAATTTAGTCATATTCCTGTTATTCTACTGACTGCAAAGGTGATGGCGCAATCTAAAGTTCAAGGGTATGAACTGGGGGGGCTGATGCATATCTGGAAAAGCCATTCTCTGTTGAAGTGCTGCTGGCTCGAATAGAAAATCTGCTTCAGGGCAGGGAAAAACTCCGTGAAACTTTTCTAAAAAAAACCCTTTCATCGGGGGGGCAAATAGCATGGCGCTTACAAGGTCGGATGAAGAATTTATTAAAAAAACTTCATACAATAGTTCATGAAAATCTTGATAATTCTGATTTTATTGTGGAGAATATCGCGGAGCAGTTCAATATGAGCAGAGCTAGTTTTTATAGGAAGATAAAGGGAGTTCTGGATTTAACACCAAATGAATACATTAGGGTAGAACGATTGAAAAGAGCAGCGCAGTTACTCAAAGAGAACGAATATAAAGTTAATGAAGTGTGCTATATGGTAGGTTTCAGCTCACCTTCATATTTTTCGAAATGTTTTCAGCAGCAGTTTGGTGTATTACCTAAAGATTTTGAATAGCAAATGCTTTTATGAGATTGTATTTGTACTTTTTGATCAATTTCTTCTGCTTACTCTCTTTAGTAGTAACTATTTTCGTGACGTTGAAATAATACATATCTAAAATAACATTAGCATGAAATCAAAATTAGTCTTATTTGTTTTATTTGTTACAACTTTATCTCTTTCTGCCCAGTGGCAACCAGTGGAGATAAACTCAAAACAAGGTGGGCATCGGAAATCGATGTGAATAATGTGCTCCCTGAATATCCGAGGCCAATCATGGAACGTACTGAGTGGCTAAACCTAAACGGATTGTGGAATTATGCCATTTTGCCCGTTGGTAAACAGAAACCTGGCAGTTTCGATGGTGAGATCCTAGTCCCTTTTGCCATTGAGTCAAGCCTTTCGGGAGTTCAAAAAGAGTTGGAAAGGATAATGAACTTTGGTACCAGCGGGAATTTACAGTACCTTCAAAGTGGAAAAACAACATAATACTACTCCATTTCGGCGCCGTGGACTGGAAAGCCGATGTATGGGTCAACGATGTGAAAGTGGGTCATCACACTGGAGGTTATACACCTTTTTCATTTGATATCACACCTGCTCTTACGAGTGGAAAAACACCATTGTCGTGAAAGTATGGGATCCTACTGATCAGGGGGTATCAACCACGCGGAAAGCAGGTGAACAAACCCGAAGGCATCTGGTATACACCGGTAACCGGTATCTGGCAGACTGTCTGGATAGAACCGGTACCTCAGAATTATATCAAAAATATTAAAATTACGCCTGATATCGATGTTAATACTCTTACTATCGAAGCTGTTGCAAGTATAGCATCAACAGCAAATAGGGTGGAGGTAAAGGTGCTTGAAGGTACACATGTAATTGCTAAGGGTCAATCCATCAACAATCTTCCTGTTGAAGTTTTAATGCCGCAAAACGCCAGGTTATGGTCGCCCGGCGATCCATTCCTTTACGATCTGGAAATTACACTATCCGATGGTTCAAAACAGCTCGATGAAGTAAAAAGTTATGCTGCAATGCGCAAATACTCAACTAAACGAGACGACAATGGAATCGTAAGATTGCAGCTAAACAACAAAGATTTGTTCCATTTCGGACCGCTCGACCAAGGATGGTGGCCCGACGGGCTCTATACCGCTCCAACAGATGAAGCATTGGAGTACGATGTGGTTAAAACCAAAGATTTTGGCTTTAATATGATTCGCAAACATGTGAAAGTCGAGCCTGCACGCTGGTACACCCATTGTGACCGTCATGGTATCATTGTCTGGCAGGATATGCCAAGCGGTGACAGGAGCCCGGAATGGCAAATGCATCAGTATTATACCGGCGTAGAAAGGATGCGTACTCCAGAATCCGAAGCCAATTTCCGTAAGGAATGGAAAGAAATTATTGATTATCTATACTCTTATCCTTCCATTGGAGTATGGGTGCCTTTTAACGAAGCGTGGGGGACAATTCAAAACAAATGAAATTACAGAATGGACAAAACAATACGATCCTTCCCGTCTAGTGAATCCCGCCAGTGGTGGCAACCATTATACAATAGGAGATATGCTTGATTTGCATAATTATCCGAATCCAAGGATGTATCTGTACGATGCTCAGCGTGCAACTGTTTTGGGTGAATATGGCGGTATAGGTTGGGCAAACAAGGAACATCTGTGGGAACCAAACCGTAACTGGGGGGGTTATGTGCAGTTCAACAGTTCAAGTGAGGTGACGGATGAATATGTGAAATATGCCGAACAACTGAAACAACTGATTCGTCAGGGATTTTCAGCAGCCGTTTATACCCAGACCACCGATGTGGAGATTGAGGTGAACGGGTTAATGACGTATGACCGTAAACTGGTAAAGGTTGACGAGGCACGTGTGAAAAAAAGTGAACCAGGAGATATGCAACATATTAAAAGATTAATATTTCACTCTGTACCGTATATATATTTATCTCTTATCAGGAGCAGCGTACGACTGGATTCTCTATCATGCTGTATCGGTGGCTAACCCGAAAGGGAGGGTGCTGATGATGGACCAGATCCTATGGCAAAACGACTGGCCTTATGTTAAAGGAGGAACGCCATCTTTAGAAGCCGTAAAACCTGTTTTTTTAATGCGTATTGGTTATTTATATTGAATAATTGCTTACATTTGTGAAATATAGGCGATTTTAGCAATAATTTATAAATATAGAGAGAAGAAAAGATGAAGCTTAACAGAATGATCTGGCTGCTGGCAGTTATTGCAGCGGTTGGATGTACGAACAAACAAAAAGAGGCTCCCGCTGAGCAGACAACGCTTTCGGGAATGAAGAAAATTGATTTTCAATCGGTTGCGAATGGTGATTCTACCGATTTATATGTATTGAAAAATTCTGCTGGCATGGAGGTTACGGTAACTAATTATGGCGGACGGATTGTTTCTGTTATGGTGCCCGGCAATGATGGTAAACTGCAGGATGTTGTTCTTGGATTTGACAACATTAACGATTATATGAGTATAAACAACAATTTTGGAGCTACCATCGGCCGTTACGGCAACAGGATTGCCAACGGGAAAATAACTGTAGAAGGTGTGGAGTACCAGCTTCCGAAAAATAACTATGGCCACACCCTGCATGGCGGGCCTGAAGGGTTTGACAAACAGGTTTTCAAAGCTGTTCAGCAGGATAGCCAGACCCTTATTCTCACATACTTGTCCAAAGACGGTGAGGCCGGATTCCCTGGTAATCTTAACGTGAAAGTGACTATGGTGCTGACCGATGATAATGCTATTGATCTTCAGTATGAGGCTACCACTGACAAGGAGACCGTGGTGAATCTGACAAACCACTCATACTTCAACCTGAGCGGCGATGGCAACAACACCATTCTAAAAGACTTGCTAACAATTAATGCCGATGCGTTTACACCAGTTGATGATACCTTTATGACTACAGGAGAGATTAGTCCGGTAGAGGGTACTCCAATGGACTTCAGGACTCCTACCGCTATTGGTGAAAGGATTGATAATTACGATTTCGTGCAGTTGAAAACGGCGACGGTTATGACCATAATTGGGTATTGAATACAAATGGAGATATTTCAAAACCGGCCGCCACGGTTTATTCCCCCCCGTGACAGGTATTCAGCTTGAGGTATATACAACAGAACCGGGTTTGCAGGTCTATACAGGTAACTTCCTCGACGGAACGGTGACCGGTAAGTATGGGGCTGTATATGCCAAACGCAATGCCATCTGTCTGGAAACACAGAAATATCCCGATTCTCCTAATAAACCCGACTGGCCATCACCCTACCTGAAACCGGGTGAGAAATATACCAGCCGCTGTATTTATAAATTCACAGTGATAAATGGTAGTAATAATTGACAAATGGATTTCGGGCTAAAATTATCAAATTGTAGCCCGAAATTTTTTTCTTCGTTTCTTTTTATTTACTTTAAATTTCTAATTATGCAAAATTTAACAGATCTACCCATTTGGGTAATTGTACTTCTGGGAGTGCTCGCGTTGTTTGACGCGGTAATGAAATTGATTGCTATGTGGAGATCTGCACGGAACAACCATCTGGTATGGTTTATTTTCCTTGCCATTTTCAATACGATTGGAATTTTGCCTATTGTCTATCTGATTCTGCATAAGAAAAAAAGCAATGCCCGAAGCAGAATAGACCGGGAAGTTAAATGCATTAGAAGTAGGGGGCTGTCATATTTAAAGATGGCCTTCCTTTTTTTTCATAATATTTGCACCATTGAGAAAGACCGCATATTTCACATTTCGGCCTTCGTGCCATACATATGTAACGGCCGTGCAGGATTAGCCAGTGATGTGCTTTGGTAAGCATTGACTCCGGGATATACTTTACGAGTTCCATTTCAGATTGGAGTGGTGTTTTTGAATTGTTTGTCAACCCGATACGGTTGGCTACACGAAAAACATGTGTATCTACAGGCATTGCCGGTGTGTCGAATGCCACAGCCAGTATCACGTTGGCTGTTTTTCGGCCTACTCCCGGAATGGTGAGTAGAGAATCTATGTCTGAGGGCACCTCTCCATCGAAATCCGAAACCAGCTTTTTGCCATTCCTACCAGGTTTTGGCTTTATTATTTGGATAAGAGCACGATTTGATATACTCAAATACCTCATCATGTGATGATGCAGCCATTGCCCTGGGTGTAGGAAATGCATCGAACAGAGCGGGTGTTATCATATTTACCCGCTTGTCTGTGCATTGTGCAGACAGAATCACTGCAACCAGCAGTTGATACTTGTTTTTGTAGTGCAATTCGGTTTCTGCCGATTCCGCATTGGCTTCAAACCAGTCTAGAACCTTTTTATAACGCTCTTTTTTTGGTCATTATTTTGAAAAATTGTCCCGTAGCATCACTTACATACTGCTATCTCTGTTTCTTGGAATTCAGTATATTAGCTTATTGATCAGGATGTTGTACTGTAATAGCTATCACGTCAGTTTTAAAATTTCTCTTATTACTTCTCAAATGATATTAATAGTTTGATAAAATATCATTTGTTGCACTTATAACCAAATAACTATGTGGCCTTTTTGAAAGGTGCATTAAATGTTTACAATCAGGCGATTATATTTGCATCCTTCAAAAAAAACGTAATATGAGTCCACTTTAATAAGTCGTTTAGTGGAAAAATGATATTTGATTCTCAAGTGATTATGATGTCAAATATTCTAATTTGAGACTTTTTCAAGCAGACTCAACAATATATAATAATTGCGTGGCTTTATTGTTTTATTTCATCTGATAAGGGAATGAACCGGGCACCCAGATCGGGATCTTCCATATCCGGATCAAGTGGATACATAGGGCGTTGGATTCGTTTATAGGGTAAACGGAGCAGATCCTGATCCACACCTCCGGGAGTAAGCGCCATTATCCAGTCGCCACGCATATTGTAAAGTTCTGGCACAAGATATCCGATTTTTACTACAAGAATATCCGTTTCTCTGGGTTTCAGCCCCCCCAAATCGGTGAAGTTTTTCTCGTAGTGATAGGCGTTTCTCTTTTCCGTTACAATGGTGTAGACATTGCCACTTTTAACAACTACTTCAGTGCCTGCATCCACATCGCTCTCTTTAATGGCCGCAATCTCTCCCTTTATCCTGACAGGAGGAGCAAAACGATTATCCACCATAGCACCGGCCATGGCATCTATTTGGCACCAACACCAATCTCTCTGGCCTTCTTTACCAGTTCGGGACCGGGGATTGATGCATAGATAAGGGTTTTGCTTCCTGAAAGCTTCAGTTCAGGGCGCTTGAATATTTCGTGCAGGGTCCATGTCACATCTCCGGCGCCTCCTGCAGTGGGGTTATCCCCCCCCATGTCGCTGATAATAAATGGTTTTTTTGTCACTCTTAAAGGCTTTGTCTAAAGCATCATCCAGATAAGTCGTGGGTGCTACAAACTCAAACTTATCTCTAACCTCCCAAAAATGTTTTGCCAATGTTTCAGCTGCTTTGGCAACAGCCTCTTTATCGTCGCCATATGCCATGATCACCCCGTGGTTACGAGGTTCATCAGCCCAGGGATAGGACATCCAGATGGCAGCGTCAATAACTTTGTCATTATCCAATACCCCGGGAATCTGGGCGTAAAGGCTTTTGCCGGGTTCAATACGAGTACTTGTTTTTCTCCTGGCAGTAAAATAGGCACAGGAATCCAGGCTTTGTATGCAGGTTTGCCTTTTCCGTTTTCGAGCCTGCTGAGAAGGTTGGTGACCGCCCTCTTTTTCGATTCAATAGCATCTTCATGTGGAGCCAAGCGGTAGCATGTAATCAGATCGCTGTTCTGTGCCAGTCGTCGAGAAACATTGCCGTGCAGATCCATCGATGTTGAGACTAGTACATCAGTGCCTATCAACTCCCTTATACGAAGAAGAAGATCTCCTTCCGGATCGTCAAGTCCCTGAACGCTCATTGCACCGTGGATATCGAAGAAGAGCCCATCAAGCGGTAGGGACTCTTTTAACATATCTAATGTTTTGGTTACCAGCGATTCGTAGGCCTCTCGGGTGACGATTCCACCTGGCATGGCGTGGCCACGAAGCGTAGGAATCCATACGGCGCGGTCAATAATACCCGAATCAACTGCCATAAAAGGGTAATAGGTTAAGACCTTTTCTCCTTCACGTGCATTAAATGCCTCTTCGTTGGTTACTGCCGGAGAAAAGTACTTGACTCAATTGCAATTCCGGCAATAGCTATTCTTGGTAACTCTTTTTTTACCGTCTCCGCTGTTACAGCCGTAGGAAAGTAGTAGCAGCATTAAAGAAATGGTTAAAATATTTTTCCCCCCCATAATGTATATTATTTTAAATTATTGATGACGTGAATAGTATGTATGGCCGTGATTGCAGCCGTTTCAGTCCGAAGCCTTGTTTCTCCCAGGCTAATAGGTTCGAAACCGTTTGAAATAGCTTTATTTACCTCGCTTTCACTAAAATCTCCCTCAGGCCCGATTAGAATAAGAGCATTCTCTCCTTTATTATAGAGTTGTGCGAGCGGGTTCTTGGGAAAATTATAACAGTGGGCAATAAATTTTCTCCCATCGAAAGGTCTCACGATCAAGTCATCAAACTTTACCATCCACTCTGTCTCCGGCAAGAGAGCCTGTCGCGATTGTTTCATTGCAGAGATAACTGTCTTCTGCAGGCGTTCAATCTTTATATCTTTTCTTTCTGAATAATGGCTGATGATTGGCGTAATGCGGTCAATACCAATTTCAGTAGCTTTTTCCACGAGCATTCGTTCCTTTCAGTCTGTTTTGTTGGAGCGAAGGCAAGATGGAGCCTGTAGATGCGGTTCTTAGGTTTTCAAATTGATGTTTAATTACAACCACACAATTTTTGTGATGTGCCTCTATCAACACGCATTCATATATAAAACCAAAACCATCGGTAACCGACAGCGTGCTACCAACACGCATTCTCAGGACTTTTACGCAATGCATCGATTCCTTTTCGGGAAGTCGGGGGGGATTAATCCTGATATCAGGGCAATAGAAAAGAGTATCTGCCATATTTTGCTAAAACTCATGATTTATTCTCTCTTCGGTTGATCTCATCACGCAGACGTGTAGCCAGTTCATAATTCTCTTCATCCACGGCTTCCTTAAGCCTGTGCTTGAGTGCATCGAGGCGCAGATCCGACAATTCCTCCTCAATGCTTCCTTTTTCTTCTTTCGGCTTTTCGGGGGGAAGTGGAAGCGGATTGTTCATCGAAAACTATAGCCATATTTTGCATGATATCTTCTGTGGTATATATAGGCGAATTTGTACGAATAGCCAATGCCACAGCGTCAGATGTACGGGAGTCGATACGATATTTTTTTTCCGTATTGCTCCAGCAGCAGTTCCGAGAAGAACGCACCGTCTTCAAACTTATGTATCAAAACTTCAATCAACTTCACATCAAGTGCCTTCCATACCGATACCATCAGGTCGTGCGATAAGGGCCTGGGAGGGGTAATACCTTCCATTACAATTGCAATTGATTGAGCTTCAGGTGTCCCTATTACAATTGGAAGACGGCGAATTCCATTTTCTTCTGCAAAAATAAGAGCATAAGCGCCGGCCTGAACCTGACTGAATGATATACCTAATATGGATAGTTTGATTCTTTTAGTCCCCATGATTTGGTTTTTTTTGTTCAATAGCAACATCAAATATACAATTTATTTATCCGGAATTGATATTTATCGCTGTTTTTTTGAAAATTTAGACAATTTAGATGTGAAATGAAGAAAAAAATTGTATCTTTGCAGCCACGTTAAAACATGGTGGTTGTAGCTCAGTTGGTTAGAGCGTCGGATTGTGGTTCCGAAGGTCGCGGGTTCGAGCCCCGTTTTCCACCCATATCTCATGATAAATGAGGTTTTTATTCTCTTTAGATTTGTTTTAGGTAATCACGTATTTTACATACGTGATTTTTTTATTTTACCCTCCGGCGGAATTCAGCACATATTACAGCTGTGGCAGCAGCCACATTCAGAGATTCAGAGGTGTCCCTTCCTGAAGGGAAGTTTGGAATGAAAAGTCTCCGTGTGATTCTCTTTTCAGTTTCCGCACCTATTCCTTTTCCCTCGCTCCCCCCCATTACAATGAAACCTCTGTTGGAGAGAGTTTTATTGTAGATGTTTTCCCCCCCATCGAGAAATGTTCCGTAAACAGGTAGATTTATCTGTTTCTGCAGAAATTCAGGAATATCAGTATAATGCACTCTCACTCTGGCAATTGCACCCATGGTTGCCTGGACTGTTTTTGGGTTGTATATGTCTGCGGTATCATACGAGCAGACAACATGTTCAATTCCAAACCAATCTGCAATTCGCACTATTGAGCCTACATTTCCAGGATCTTGAATACCATCGAGCACAAGAGTCAGACCTTCATCAAAATTAATATTATCAATGTTCGATTCAGGCTGATAAAAAAAACAGCTATGATCTGTGGTGCCGTTTTCAGGAAGGTTGCCTTTTTCAATTCACTTTCATCTGCTTCAACTATCTCCCCCCCGGCTTTTAGCTCAGGATGAGCTGATATAACTTCGGGTAATGCCGCTATGAGCTGACATTGGCATGTGGCAAGAAGATCTAAAACCAGTTTTGTCCCTTCCGCTACAAACGTGTTATTCTCAATCCTATGTTTTTTTTCTTTAAGCGAACGGATATATTTTATTCTGTTTTTGCTAAGCGACATTTTTTTTATTTTTTTTGTTGATTGCAAATGTAATCATTATACCTGAATTAATTATTGAGTCTCCTCCTAAAACCTCAAAACCCAATTTTATCGGTTTGCAACATATTGAAAATCAATGATTATCTTGTGAAATTTTCAAGAAAAAAAAGACTTATTGGAGGAGACTCATTATTGGAATAATCTTTTATAAACTGCATATCTCATATTCTCAAAAGTTGTACTCAACATTGTCATTTTTTTTCACATTGTCTATTTGTTAATTAAATTATTATCGCTGAAAAGTAGCAAATATCAGATCATCACTCAAAAGTTGTCATTTTTTTCTATCTTCTTATCCATAAAAAAATATATCTTTGTGACTTACGTTGTCAATAGTTTGGTGTTTTTTTTCAAAAGAACACTTATAACTACTGATTGTTAATAATTAATATGACTTTTAAATATATAGCTTTAATTTCGTGACTATATGAGTGTTAAGTGAATATTTACCGAAGTATTGATGTTGTAGCAACCTCTTTTTTTTATAAAGGCATCAACTTGTAGTAGAAAAATCAGATAAGAAACTAAAAAAAATATAAACAAGATTGATTGGTTATGATCAATTGATTAAAAACATGATCGTTACCTATTCAATACACCACAAAAATAAATATTAGTATGAATGATATCTCAACAATGATTAAAGTGGCTGATAATATAAGAATCCTGTCGGTATCAATGGTCGAAAAAGCCAAATCAGGCCATCCCGGAGGTGCTATGGGAGGAGCAGATTTTATCAATGTCCTATTTTCGGAATTTTTAGAGTACGATCCCGAAAATCCCAACTGGGAGTTAAGAGACAGATTTTTCTCGATCCCGGCCATATGTCGCCCATGCTATATTCAGTGCTCTGTTTGAGTGGCAAATTTTCATTGGATGAGCTGAAGAATTTTCGTCAATGGGGGAGCTCTACTCCGGGGCACCCTGAAATAGACGTTGCACGCGGCATTGAAAATACATCAGCCCATTGGGTCAAGGACATGCTTTTGCAGCTGGAGCAGCAATAGCTGCAAAATTTCTTCAGGCACGACTGGGAGATATAATGGATCATACCATATACAGTTTTATTTCCGATGGAGGCATTCAGGAAGAGATTTCTCAGGGAGTAGGGCGTATTGCAGGCCACCTGGGTTTGAGCAACCTGATAATGTTTTATGATTCTAACAACATTCAACTTTCAACAACTACCGATGCTGTGTCGAGTGAGAATGTGGCAAAAAAAATATGAAGCCTGGGGGGGATGGAAAGTAATTTCTATTAACGGTAACAATGTTGAAGAAATTCGTGGTGCCCTTAAAGAAGCCAAGGCTGAAAAAGAGAGGCCAACGCTTATTATTGGTAACACTATTATGGGATTTGGAGCTGTTAAAGCAGATAACAGCTCATTTGAATCTCAGGTATCCACTCACGGGCAACCTTTGAGTGCAGCTGGTGGGGGGGATGTTGCGTTGACAATAAAAAAAAGCTGGGTGGTGACCCGGAAAATCCGTTCTTTATTTTACCTGAAGCCAAAGAACTTTATGAAAAACGCAAACAGGAACTTAAAGAGATAGTAGCTGAGAAAAATGTTAGGATGGATGCCTGGGCAAAAACAACCCCCCCAAAATGGATGAAAAGGTGCGCAAATGGTTTACCCGAGAACTTCCTGAGATCGATTGGGCAGCTATTAAGCATAAACCAGGTGTAGCAACACGCGCCGCTTCTGCCACAGTTTTGGGAGAGTTGGCAAACCAGGTAGACAATATGGTTGTAGCATCTGCCGATCTCTCTAATTCTGATAAAACAGATGGTTTCTTGAAACAAACAAAAGTGTTTGCCAAGGGTGATTTTACGGGAGCCTTCCTTCAGGCTGGGGTCTCTGAGTTTACCATGTCGTGTCTCTGCATCGGGATGAGCCTTCATGGTGGAGTAATTCCTGCATGCGGCACTTTTTTTTGTGTTCTCAGACTATATGAAACCCTCCATTCGGATTGCTGCTTTAATGCAAACACCTGTAATTTTTATCTGGACACACGATGCTTTTCGTGTCGGAGAAGATGGCCCCCCCACTCATCAACCGGTAGAGCAGGAAGCACAGATTCGTCTACTGGAGAAGTTGCAGAATCATAGTGGTCATAACTCTATGCTTGTCCTCAGGCCGGCTGATGCGAACGAAACCACTGTTGCCTGGAGAATGGCTCTTGAGAATAGTGCATCACCAACCGGACTTATCCTTTCACGTCAGAATATCAAGGACCTTCCTGCAAAAGAATCGCGTTTCAGCGAAGCGATGAACGCGAACAGAGGAGCCTATATTGTGGAAGATGAAGCGGACTATGATGTGATTTTACTAGCATCTGGCTCTGAAGTTTCCACACTTGTTGAAGGGGGGCTGAACTGCTTCGTGCCGACGGAGTGAAAGTGCGTATTGTCTCTGTTCCCTCAGAAGGGCTGTTCAGGTCTCAATCACCCGAATATCAGGAGTCGGTATTGCCAAGAGGAAAGAAAATTCGGTTTAACGGCAGGGCTTCCAGTAACTCTTGAGGGTCTGGTTGGCTCTGATGGCTCAGTCTGGGGTATGAGATCTTTTGGTTTCTCTGCTCCATACACGGTACTCGACGAAAAACTCGGGTACACTGGAGAGAATGTATATTTACAGGTAAAGAAACTGCTTAAATAATAAAGCAGTTTCTGCTTGGAAATTGAGATTTCAGGTAAAGATAAAATAAATTATTATGTCATTATTTAACAACCCGGAAAAACCTATCGGGATTGGATCTGACCACGCAGGTTTCAGGAGGAAGCAATTTATTTTGAACCTTCTTAAAGAGAGAGGTATCCATTTTAAGGATTTCGGTACATATTCAATGGAAAGCTGTGATTATCCTGATTATGCACACCCATTAGCAATTGCAGTTGAAAATGGTGAGTGCTATCCTGGGATAGCTGTTTGCGGATCTGGAAACGGAATTAATATGACGGTCAATAAACATCAGGGAATTCGTGCTGCTTTATGCTGGAATAGTGAAATAGCTTATTATGCAAGGGCACATAACGATGCAAACATTCTAACAGTTCCAGGCCGATTCCTTAGTGATGAGGAAGTTATAGAGATTCTAGATACTTTTCTCAAAACTCCATTTGAAGGTGGCCGTCACGAAAGAAGAATCAACAAGATTCCCTGCATTTAGATTGCTGAACCTCAGTTTTGAGGACGAAGATACTCCTCCTGTTCCAGCAGTGCAGCGTTATTTGCAGAGCAGAGAAATCTCTCTGTTTAATGGCATAATCAAAAAGGTGTGAGCATATGCTTATTAAGAAAAATATTTCATACTTCTGATCCTGCAGCTTGTTCTTATGCAGGGCTGTGGCGAAGTGAGCATGCAGTTTGACAATCATCCCCCCCGGGGTAATTTCGATGCACTCTGGACTATATTGGATAGAAACTACTGCTTTTTCGAATATAAGGAAGTCGATTGGAATGATGTGTACAGGGAATTCAGTCCCAGAATCACTTCAGAGATGAACAACGATGCCCTTTTCAAACTCATGGGTGAGATGCTTGCTGAGCTGAAAGACGGACATGTTAACCTGGTTGCGTCACACGATATGACCAGATACTGGCAATGGCAGGAGAACTACCCTCCTAATTTCGACCCATCAATCAGAAATATTATTTCGGAAACGATTATGGCATCTCGTCTGGAGTAAGGTATAAGATTCTAGAAGATAATATCGGTTATCTTTATTATGGAAGTTTTTCAAATGATGTTGGCCAGGGAAATCTAAGTGAAATATTAAACAGAATGGCAATCTGTCACGGGCTGATAATTGATGTGAGAAACAATGGTGGCGGCAGCCTAACCAATGTAGAACGGATAACAAGCCGCTTTTTCAACGAGCGCAAGCTTATTGGCTACATCTCTCATAAAGTAGGACCTGGGCATAATGATTTTTCTGCTTTGTATCCGAAATATGTTGATAGTTACAACGGGGGGGTGAGATACCAAAAGCCGGTGGTTGTTCTTACCAACAGAGGATGTTACAGTGCGACAAACGAGTTTGTAAGTATAATGAAGTATGCACCAAATGTTACCATTATAGGAGATAAAACAGGAGGAGGCAGTGGGTTGCCGTTCACCTCTGAGCTTCCCAATGGCTGGTCCGTACGATTTTCAGCTTCCCCCCCAATGTTCAATGCCGAAAAGGAACATATCGAATTTGGCGTGGAGCCCGATATCTATGTAGACATGAAGGACAGCGACAGGGAAAAAAAACAAAGATACTATTATTGAAACCGCCCGCGAATTGATAAAATCCCAGTAGGAATCACCTTTTGGTATCTGTTTTTGTGAAAATTTCTCTTTGAAATTCATAGGTGTATAACCGGTCTTGTTTTAAATATCCGATAAGCATTTCTAACATCATTGAAGCCCGTTTCAATTGCAATATCGAGTAAACTTTTATCTGTCGTCAACAGTTCATTAGAAATACTTTCTACTTTTTTTATCTAAAATATACTGATACACCGAACTACTTGTTGCTTCTTTGAATCTTGTTATTATCAACAATCACAGATAACTTTTAAAGTTAAACAGATGCAAATATAATCATATGTGCATATTGGTTAATATATTGGTAATAAACAATTTGGAGCGATGCGAGCTGAATGGTTTTTGTATAGTAGAACACAGATTAATTTTTTTTATCCGAAAACATTTACGAATACGGAATACTGTCAAGTCTTTATAAATTTATACATGTGAAACCGATATATTTAAC
>JMBV01000055.1_pt1 | contig 43007 bp, 67 predicted proteins | sample 616531 | NCBI WGS metagenome assembly JMBV01 (sample SAMN02727904, study PRJNA239997) | anaerobic digester metagenome | biome: anaerobic digester; isolation source: mesophilic anaerobic digester inoculated with municipal waste water sludge... | place: Germany: Bielefeld University, CeBiTec ...
GTAGCTGCTGATGATTGAGTACCTACAGCTGTAAAATATGCAGGTATCATATTTTTAATCATTGTAAATGGATTACCTCCAGAAACAGCACCACTAATTACAAATTGTAAAATAATTATAGCAAAATGAAGTAAGATTACCATGACAAATACCTTTGAGAATACAGATAAAATTGTAACTACTTGTCCTGCTTTAGTCATATTTGCAAATATCCCCAAGATATGTAGAGGCAATAAAGGAATTATAACATTATTTATAAGCTTTTCAACTATTTCTTGGAATTCATGCATTAATTTTTTAAGCGTATCCCCCCCCTTTATTGCAGCAATACCTAATCCTATGATAAAAGCAATTAAAAGAGCAGTCATTACCCCAAATATTGGTGGCATATCTACGTTAAAGAATCCAGATAATAAAGCTTCTTCTGGGTTGGCAGCATCAACTACTAAACTTCCTTCTTGTAGGAATTTAGGCAATACAGTTGAAGCTGTAAAATATGCTATTGAACCGGATATAATTGTAGAACCATAGGCAAGTCCAGCAGTAACTGCTAATAACTTACCAGCACCATCTCCTAAATCTCCAATTCCTGGCGCTACAAATCCAACGATTATTAATGGAATAACAAAATTTAAAAAAATTACCAAAGATACCATTAAATGTAGCAAAAATCTTAACAACGTTTTCAGGAGCAAATGCTCCGATAACAATACCGATTATTATTGCTAAAATTAATTTAGGCAATAATCCTAACTTTTTCAAAAAAAATCTCCTCCTATATAATTATTTTTATTATTGACTATTGTTTAATTCTATTTATAAAACTTAAAAGGAATTACAATTAGTCAACACAAATTATAATTATAACAAGGACTTTATAATAAATCAAGCTTATAAATTATTCTATTTTCATATAATTAACAAATGCGATAATATACAGCTCTACCCGTGGTTTTGGGAGCTATTTTGATATTGTATTAATTGGGGGGGATTATGATAGTATATTATCATGATAAATCAGAAAATATCAAAAATTAAGGATTGAAATAAACTATAATTTGTATTATTATATAATATAGATTATAAAAATGGGGGGGCTTTAGCGAAGTTGGGATCGCGCTTGACTGGCAGTCAAGAGATCAGGGGTTCGAATCCCCCCCTAAGCTCCACCAAATATAGATTCTAAAAAGAGTTACCTTTTAACGCGTCTATAGACGCTTTTTTTTATGGAATTTTTAATAATAAGTATTGATATAAAGTTTTCAATTTGTTATTATATTAACTAGATTTATTTTTAGCTTTTAATATAAAAGGAGGATAAAAAAAATGACTGAGAAAAAAACAAATTTCAAGGAAAGACTTTCTTAAGGGCATGGGAACTTCCTTGGCAGGAGTTGCAGTTGCAGGTAGTTTAGGCGGATTATTAACTGGATGTTCAGCTGAGACAGCATCTTCAAGTTCAGAAGCAGCACCATATCCATTTAAGTATAAAAAGTTAGATCCTGCAATAGCAGAAGAAAGAGCATATAATGCATATTTTGACCAAGGTGGCTGAGGTGTTGGTGTTGCTGAAGGGTTCTTCGGCTATTTAGCAGATGAAGTAGGATATCCATTTAATCAACTTCCACCAAAAGCATTTTCACATGCTGGTTCAGGATATGGACAAGGTACTCTTTGTGGTGCATTAGGTGTTGGTGCAACTTGTATAGGTATGGTAACAGATGTAGATACTTCTAAGAAATTGGTAGGTGAATTATTTAATTGGTATAAAACCCATGAATTTCCACAATACCAACCAGAAGATTTAAACTTAACAACAACAATTGCAGAAACCACATTATGTGAAGATTCAGTTGGAAACTTTATGGAAGCTCAAGGAGTAGCTTATGGAGATCATGAGAGAAAAGCTCGTTGTGCTGGTGTAACAGCAGATGTTGTTCGTAAAATAGTAGAATTATTAAATGAAACAGTATAATTAGGTACATAAAAAACGAGGATAATTTCCTCGTTTTTTTACATTATCATCGTCAAACAAATAACGTTAATTAATTGACAATATGTTCATTATTTTATATAATAAATACGTTAGATTGAAATAATAAAAGATTTAGGGGGATATATTAATGAAAAGTTGTAAAACGGATGTAGGAGAAAAACTTTATTCAAGAAAAGAAATGCTAAAGATTACAGGTAAATCTATAGCAGGAGTTGCATTAGCTACTACATTACCTACTTTAATGACCGGATGTGCTGAAAAGAAGGCAGAACTACCTTCAAAAGAAGTTCTTAATTATGAATACAAAGAAGCAAGTACAGAAGCAGCACCACATCCATATGAATATCAAAAATTAGATGCTGCAACTGTAACTGAAAGAGGTCATGCTAGTTACTATAATATAGGTAATTGTTGTAGAGGAGCAGCAGATGCAATTATTGGTGAACTAGCTGATAATACAGGGTATCCATTTAACCAAATTCCTATTGATATGTTTGCTAATGGTGGAGGTGGATATGGTGCAGGTACTCTTTGCGGAGCATTAGGTGGTGCTGTAGCTGCAATAGGTTTAGTATGTGAACCAGAAGATGCTCAAGAAATTACTAAAGAACTATTTGCATGGTATACTAGTACTGAATTACCTACATATCAACCAGATATTCAATTTGATAAATCAGTGTCACCTTCAGTAAATTGTGTAGATTCTGTTTCAGAATTTATGGAAGTATCAGGTTTTGCCCATGGAGATCCTGAAAGAAAAGAAAGATGTGCTTGTATAACTGGTGAAGTAGCAGGCAAGACAGTAGAATTATTAAATAAACATTTTGGATTATAATATTAAATAAAGAAAAGTAAAAAGTCTACAAGCCAACCTAATTTAGGTTTGTAGGCTTTTCTTAGTAAAAATTAGGAATAGTAAAATCTTGTAATAAAATAATACTTATGTTAATATTTATTCAAGATAGATATACATAAAAAAACGTATAGTAAGGAGGGAATTATATTATGAAATTAGGAGCTACAGAACTTGCGTTAATATTGATAATAGCTTTAGTTATTTTTGGGCCTGCTAAGCTTCCTGAACTTGGAAGATCAATAGGAAAGGCATTAAATGAGTTTAAAACTCAAGCTAATAAAGTAACAGATGAATTTAAGGATGACTCAGATGAAGAAGAAAAAAAGGAATAGTAAAGATCTTACCCTTGTGGGACATTTAGCAGAATTAAGAATAAGGATTATTTACTCAGGCTTAGCTTTAATAATATTTTCATTTTTAGGATATTATTTTGCTGAACCTATAGCAAAGGATGTAATTGGTAGAGCACCTGATATGGAATTTGTATTTATATCACCTTCTGAACTTATGTTATCCTACATAAGAATAGCAATATTTTGCGGCTTAGTTATTTCTGCGCCAATAATCTTAAGTCAAATCTGGTTATTTGTAAGCCCAGGCTTAGAGATTAAGCAAAAAAAACATATAGTTGTGTCTCTGCTTTTAGGTGGTGGATTTTTTTTGTTTTAGGTACAATATTTGCCTATATTGTGGTTTTACCTGTAGTATTTAAATTCTTTGCTGGTTTCCAGATGCCAGAAATCAAAGCTACCATTAGTTTCGGCAATTATTTAAATTTTATTATTAGACTATTACTTGCTTTTGGTGTAGTATTTGAGTTGCCTATAATAATGTTTTTATTTACAAGACTCGGTTTGCTTAAGGTTGAGTTTTTTTATAAAATATAGAAAATATATGGTATTAATTATTTTTATAGTAGCTGCATTATTAACACCACCAGATGTGGTGTCACAAACGTTACTTGCTGTACCTATGTTATTACTATATGAAATTGGAATATTATTATCAAGAATAGGTCAAAAAAAATTATATAAAAAAAGATTAAACCCGTTAATTTTAATTAACGGGTTTTTAAAATAAATTATATTATTTTGCTTGTTCTAAAGCGTTATTAACTGCTTCTTTAATTGCAGTACTTGTAACTGTTGCACCAGATACAGCATCTACATCAGTTGAGTTTTTATCAACTATAGCTTGTGGTATTTGTTCTAAAGCAGGTTCAGCAAAGCCTTCAGTTTCGTTTTGCTCTGTAATTTCAACATCAGCAATTTTACCATCTTCAACTGTAACTGATACCTTTAATGGTGCCATACCTTCAGCTTCGCCTTCATAAGTACCATCATTGTATTTAGCTCCGCCACCACATCCTACTAATGCTGTTGCAACTAATACAATTATTAAAATCATTGAAATGTATTTTTTTCATCATTATCTCTCCTTTCTAATATAATGTTCTATACCATTATATAACTTTAACTAATATATATCAAGGAAATTTACAAAAAAAAGTAGATAAGCCCTCATATATACTTAGAGTTTATATAAGTGTAGAATAGGTATAAGTATAGTATATGATTATGTAGAATTATAAGAAGGGAGTATTTATATGTGTAAATATAATATGAAAGAATTGACAAAGATTACTGTAGAAACATTAGAAAGGCGAGGGGTTACCCTAGAGGATATTGGAAGATTGGTTTTACATTTGCAATCTGATTATTATGATGATCTAACTCTTGATATATGTGTTGAAAACATTAAAGCTGTATTAAATAAAAGGGAAATTGTTCATGCTATTTTAACGGGTATAGCTTTAGATGAATTAGCTGAGCAAAATCTATTACCAGAACCATTACAAAGTATTGTTTATTCTGATGAGGGATTATATGGAATTGATGAAATCATTCCATTGTCAATAGTGAATGTCTATGGGACCATAGGGTTAACTAACTTTGGATACTTAGATAAGGAAAAGATAGGGATAATAAAGGATTTAGATGAAGAAAAGGTACTCAATGTAATACATTTTTAGATGATTTAGTAGCAGGTATAGCAGCTGCTGCAGCTAGTAGAATAGCACATAAAGAAAGGGAATAAATCAAAACTAGGAAACTTATCCTAGTTTTCTTTATACACTTTTGGTTTTTTTCATGTATACTAATAATATAAAGAAGACTCCCATTGTGTGGAATGATTGAATTATATAGAGGTGTTAATATGTCAAAATATTATTATGCAGTAAAAAAAATGGAAGAAATCCAGGAATTTATGAAACCTGGAGTCAGTGCGAAAAAGAAGTAAAGGGATTTAAAGATGCTAAGTATAAAAAGTTTAAAACTCATAAGGAAGCTTTGGAATTTATAGGAAATATGAAAGAAGAAAACAAGGAAATTTCTATTGATAAATTAGAGCCCAATGAGATGATTGCCTATGTAGATGGAAGCTTTTCTTCTGAATCCAAAATCTATAGTTATGGTGTAGTTATTATAACTAAAGAGGGAAAAGAAACCTTCAGTGGAAGGGATAATAATAAAGAGTTAGCAGAAATGAGAAATGTAGCAGGAGAATTAAAAGGAGCCTTGGTTGCTATGAAAATTGCTATAGATAGAGGTATAGATACATTATACCTTCATTATGATTATACAGGTATAGAACAATGGGCTAAAGGAAATTGGAAGAGGAATAAAGAGGGAACTAAATTATATAAGGAATATTATGATTCTATTAAAGATAAACTTAATGTGGTATTTATAAAGGTATTAGCCCATTCGGGAGTTAAATATAACGAAGAAGCAGATAAATTAGCAAAGGAAGCTATTTATTTATAATTTTTCAAAGCCCACATTGTTTCTTTTAAGTAAAGTAATTGCGTATTCATCAACTCTATAATCTGTTTTATAATAAATTTGTTTAATTCCTGCTTGAATTAGTGCTTTGGTACAGTTTAGGCAAGGAAAGTGAGTAATATATGCAGTACAATTTTTACAGAAATACCTTCCTTTGCACAGTATAGCAATGCATTCATTTCTGCGTGAATAGTTGCTATACAGTGTCCATCTCTCATAGTATGTCCTATATCATCGCAATGAGGATTTCCAGAAACCGATCCATTATATCCGCTAGATACAATCCTATTATCATCATTTACAATTAAACATCCTACTAAGGCCCTATCACAAGTAGATCTACTGGCAACCATTTCAGTTATTTCCATAAAATATTCTTTCCAACTTTTTCTTGTTGACATAAAAATACCTCCTTTAATTCAGTAAATTTTATATTATTATAACATAAATGATATATACTCTAAAGGAAAGATTAAAACAGTTTACTGATATTTTTTTGTGGGTATAATCTACACATGAAAGGAGGAGTTATATGTTTAAGGAATTTAAAGAGTTTGCTATGAAGGGGAATGTAGTAGATTTAGCAGTAGGTGTTGTTATTGGTGGTGCTTTTGGGAAAATTGTTACATCTTTGGTGAATGATATTATTATGCCTTTAGTTGGCTTATTAATTGGAGGCGTGGATTTTACTAATTTATTTATTACATTAGATGGTTCAAATTTCTCAACTTTAGCTGAAGCTCAAGAAGCAGGGGCTGCTACTTTAAATTATGGATTATTTATAGGTGCAATAATAGATTTTCTAATAATTTCCTTTTCAATTTTCATGGTAATTAGACAAGTCAATAAGTTAAAGAAAAAAAGAAGAAGTGGTTGTGGAAGAAGTTACAACAAAAGAATGTAATTACTGTCACACTGAAATACCAATTAAGGCTACTAGATGCCTCATTGTACATCTAATCTAGAATAATTTTAGGTATTTAATATATAATATATTGAAAATAGTATAGAGGTGTTATCTATGATAGGTTTAGTATTAGAAGGTGGAGGAGCTAAAGGTTCGTATCATGTAGGAGCATATAAAGCTATATTAGACGAAGGAATTGAGATACAAGGGGTAACAGGAACATCTGCTGGAGCTTTAAACGGGGGCGATGATAGTACAAGGGGATTTTGATATATGCTGTAAATTATGGGAAGATATATCATATTCCATGGTAATAAATGCCAATGATGAAGAGATGCAAAGATTGCAACAACTAAAATTAAATAAAAATGATTTAAGGATACTAGCAGATAAACTTAAGTTAGTAATTTCAGATAGGGGATTTGATATTACACCTTTTAAGAATCTATTGGATCTACACATAGATGAAGATAAAATTCGAAAATCCAATATGGATTTTGGGATGGTAACTGTAAATCTTACGGATTTTAAACCAATTGAAGTTTTTAAAGAAGATATTCCCTATGGGAAATTGAAAGATTATTTATTGGCATCTGCATATTTACCAGCCTTCAAGACAGAAAAATTAGGAGGAAAGGTTTATTTAGATGGTGCATTTTATGATAATTTGCCCTTTTCAATGTTACAACGTAAAGGCTATAAGGATTTAATTTTAGTGAGGACACATGCTAGAGGAATTACAAGAAAAATTAATATGGAAGAACTAAATGCAATAATTATTTCTCCTTCAGAAGACATTGGTAAAAGCTATACCTATGAAGCAGATATTGCTAGAAGAAATATTGAATTAGGATACTATGATGGGTTACGGGCTTTAAGAAGATTAAAAGGCAAAAAGTACTATATTGAATCTGTAAAGGATAAAGATTATTATTTGAATTTTTTTATTATCCATAGAAGAAGATAAAATAAGACAAATAAAAGATTTAATGCATATTTCCTTTATGCCTAATAGAAGGGCGTTGTTTGAATATATTATCCCTAAAATCGGTTCTGCTTTAGGACTTAATAAGGATTTTACCTATGAAGATTTTTTTGATTGGCATATTAGAAAGAAGGGCTGAGGAGTTAGGAATTTATAGATTTAAGATATATCCTTTTGAGGAAATATTAGGACTTGTTAAATGTGGAGAACCTGTTATTGTTGAAAAATCGGGGGAAGAGTTAAGTCCCTTAGAAAAGATTATAGAAAAGGTGGATTTTGCTACTATTTTTAATAAGGATGAAATAATTCTTCAAGTTGCAGATATTATCTTTTGTAAATAGGATAATTATTTTTCTATAATTGGAGGCTAAAATTTGTTAAACATAAACATTATTGAAAAGAAGCTAAAAAAATAGAATCCCTAAATCCATGGAACCAATGGCTAAATTTGCGGTATTTATACCTTTAATTAAGAATAATGGACAATGGGAAGTAATATTTGAATTAAGAGCTAAAGATTTAAATTCACAACCAGGAGAAGTATCTTTTCCAGGTGGTAGGATGGAATCAGGAGAAGCCTATAGGGAGACAGCTGTTAGAGAAACAGTAGAAGAGTTGAATATAAAAGAAGATAATATAAATATTATTGGAGAATTAGATTATTTAATATCCTATGCTAGTATGGAAATCCATTGTTTTTTTTAGGAACAATAAGTGGAGTAAATGTGGATAATATTGAGCCTAATCCTGATGAAGTAGACCATATATTCACAGTTCCCCCTAAAACATTTCTTAGAAGTAGAACCTAAAGGCTATTATTTAGATTTAAAGACTATGTATAATGATGAGTTTCCATATAATTTAATTCCAGATGGGAAAGATTATAAATTTAGAAAATCTAGACGTACAATTTATTTTTATCAATATAATGATTATATAATATGGGATATACTGCAACTATGATTAAACATTTAGTAGAAATAATAAAGGACCTATAAAAAGGCCCTTTTTTTAGTACTATATTATATTATTATTTTTGCCCTCATCTAATCTCTTAAGGAAGATTAATAAAAATATTCCTGTTATAAGAGAGGATATAAAATCAGAAACTGCTCCTGCCAACCATACACCTTTTAAATCAAAAAAACCTTGGCAATATAGTCAATGATGGTATTAGTATTAAGACTTGTCTCGACAAGCTTAAAAACATAGAATGCTTAGGCTTTCCAGTAGCTTGAAAATGCTGCACTAACTACTTGGAATCCTACTATAGGAAGCATAGATAAATATATTTTCATACCTGGAACTGCAATTTTTAAAAGTTCTGCTAAATCAGCAGCATCTGTAATAAAAAGTCGTATTATTTTTTTCTGGAAATAGCTGAGTTAACAAAAAAACCCAAAACAGTAATGGAAGTTGCACCAAATATTGCATATTTTAATGTTTTCTTCGCACGATGATACTTTTTAGCACCATAGTTAAAGCCAACTATAGGCTGGGAGCCTTGATTTATACCAAATATAGGCATTAATATCATCATGGTAATGGAATTTATAACTCCCATACTTGAAGTAGCTAAATCTCCACCATATTTTTGGAGATTAGTATTCAATAATACTGTTACCATACTAGCTGCTAATTGCATACTAAAGGGAGAAAATCCAATGGAAACTATTTCTTTGAAAATAGTGAAATTTAGTTTTAAATACTCTTTTTTTAATGGTTAACATACTTTTACCACTAAGGAAATAATTCATTACCCAAATAGCAGATACAGCTTGGGAAATAATAGTGGCAAGAGCTGCACCTTTAACTCCCATATTAAATATAAATATAAATATTGGGTCTAATATGGTGTTTAAAATAGCACCGATTAACATTGTAATCATGGCAATTCTTGGGCTACCTTCTCCCCCCCTAATAAAGTTATTCATACCAAATCCAATGGCTTGAAGGGGGAGCACCTATTAATATTATTCTTAGATAGTCCATGGCATAATTAAGATTAGATTCACTAGCACCAAAGAGTTTTAATAAGGGTTCTAAAAATATAAGTCCAGTTATTGCAATAATAGAAGATATTAAAGCTAATAATACTATGGCATTACTGGCTATTTTGTCAGCATCTTCTTTTCGATTTTGACCAAGGCGAATTGAAACTAATGTATTTCCTCCAATACCAATAAGCATACTAAAGGCCATTAATATTAAAGACATGGGCATAGATACATATATACCACCTATAGCCCTTCCGTCTACACCTCTACCTATAAAGATTCTATCAACTATATTATATAATGCATTAACCATCATACCTATAATTGCAGGGATAGAAAATTGCAGCAATAATTTTCCAATTGGTTTTTCACCTAGTAATTTTGCTTTTTCCTTTTGTTTATCCATTACATCACCTCGACAAAAAATAGTAGTTATATCTCCTTTTATAGAGTTATAACTACTATTATACAACATACTGTATGTTGTTATCTACATTGATATAAAATCAACTTATATTAATGAAATTGTAAGCCATAAGATAAATTAGTTAGTAAACATTTGGGTCCAATAAATAGTTCCATTACCTGTAGTATATGTACCTACACCGATAGTTTTAAACTAGGATTTAGAATATTAGCTCTATGTCCAGAAGAATTCATCCATCCACTTACCACAGCTTGAGCACTAAGATAACCCTTTGCAATATTTTCACCAGCTGTATTATATTTAATTCCAAAAGTCTTCATCATTTGGAATGGACTTCCATAAGTAGGTGATGTATGGCTAAAATAATTATTTTTACCCATATCTTCAGATTTAGTTTTAGCTACTTTAGATAATTCAGCACTTACCTTAAAAGGTGCTAGACCCTCTTTTTGTCTTTCAATATTAACTAATCTAACAACTTCCATTTCAACTTGGGATATGCCTGGATTAGTTATAGGTTGAGATTCTACAGGAGCACTTGGAGTACTAGGAACAGTAGGTTTAACTGACTCTACAGGCGTACTTGGAGTGCTAGGCACAGTAGGCTCAATTGATTCTACAGGTGTACTTGTAACAGTAGATTTATAAGGAATTCTTATAATTTGCCAATTATAGTTATAATTTTGGTTACTGTAGTTATCATAGAAATCATAATTAATAACATAGCCCCTTGGAATATAGTTATAATTTACATTGTAGCTATAAGTTGCAGCATGGCCTACCTTAGAAGTTAACAACATAGTTCCTAGTGCTAATGTAATTGAAATTACTTTTTTTTCTTTTTTTTAACATTGTAAACCCTCCTTAATATTTGTAACTATTTTGTAACTTTTTAAAAGTATATCATTACATAAGGGACAAGTTAACCCTCAAATATTGGTTGGAATGGTGGGATTTGGAAATGAGATCATAATATTCACTAAATACATAAGGAAATGATATAATTAAAGTATATATTAAATTAAAATGGGATGAGGGATTATATGGAGAAAAAGTATATAATGGCTTTAGATCAAGGGACAACTAGTTCACGGGCGATACTATTTGACAAATTAGGAAATATTGTAGGTGTTGCTCAAAAGGAATTTAAGCAAATATATCCACAAGCAGGATGGGTTGAACATGATCCTATGGAAATTTGGGGGGGAAGTCAATCGGGAGTAGCTAGGGAGGTGTTGGAAAAAAACAGGTATTAGACCTAATGAAGTGGCTGCAATGGGGGGGATAGCTAATCAAAGGGAAACTACAATATTGTGGGACAAAAATACTGGTAAGCCTATTTATAACGCTATAGTTTGGCAATGTAGAAGAACAGCAGAGATTTGTGATGAACTAAGGGATAGAGGCTTAGAAGATTATATAAAGGATAATATGGGTTTAGTTGTAGATGCTTATTTTTCAGGGACTAAAATCAAGTGGATATTAGATAATGTAGAGGGAGCTAGAAAGTTAGCCGAAGAAGGAAATCTATTATTTGGGAATGTGGATACTTGGTTAATATGGAATTTAACTAGGGGAAAAGTACATATAACGGATTATTCCAATGCTTCTAGAACAATGATATATAATATAAGGGAATTAAAATGGGATGATAAGTTATTACACGAATTAGATATTCCTAAATCTATTTTACCTGAAGTAAGACCTTCTTCTCAGATATATGGCTATACTGACAAATATACCTTTGGTGGTGCTGAGATTCCAATAGCTGGAATTGCAGGGGATCAACAGGCTGCATTATTTGGGCAGACATGCTTTAATTCAGGTATGGCAAAAAAAATACATATGGCACTGGATGCTTTATGTTAATGAATACGGGAGAAGAATTTATTAAATCTAAAAATGGATTAATTACAACTATTGCTTGGGGGGGAATAGATGATAAGGTGGAGTATGCATTGGAAGGTAGTGTATTTGTTGCAGGAGCTGCTATACAGTGGCTTAGGGATGAATTGAAATTAATTCATAGTGCAGAGGAATCTGAATATATGGCAAATAAAGTTGAAGATACAAATGGTGTGTATCTAGTTCCTGCTTTTACAGGTATGGGAGCACCATATTGGGATATGTATGCTAGGGGGGGACTATAGTTGGGTTAACTAGGGGGGAGCAAAGGCTGAGCATATAGTAAGGGCAACTTTAGAAGCCATAGCCTATCAAACTAAGGATATATTAAATGCTATGGAAGAAGATTCTAATATAAAGCTTAAATCCTTAAAGGTGGATGGTGGAGCAGTAGTAAATAATTTTTTTGATGCAGTTTCAATCAGATATACTGAATACTAAGGTAGAAAGGCCTAAGATTTTAGAAACTACTGCATTAGGTGTAGCATATTTAGCAGGGCTTGCTGTAGGATTTTGGGAGGATAAAAAGGATATAATTAATAACTGTCAAATAGAAAAAAACTTTTTATCCTAATATGGAAGAAAGTAAAAGAACCATATTATATAAAAATTGGAGAAAAGCTGTAGATAGGTCTTTAGATTGGACAAGAGAAAAACCCTAGATTTTCTAGGGTTTAAATTCTAATTTGATGATATACTTTTTTTTCCCTTTTCTCAATAGAAGCTTTCCATCTTTGAAATCCTCTAATGTGACTTTTTCCTCGAAGGATTCAACTTTAATATCATCAATACTTATACCGCCTTGTTGAATAAGTCTTCTTCCTTCGCTATTGGATTTAACAAGATCTACATCCCTTAACAAGTCAATGATTCCTATACCTTCTTCAAAAATAGATTTATCCATCTTTGTAAAAGGAATAGAACCTTCATCCTTTGCTCCAGAGAATAATGCTCTTGCGGCTTGTTGGGCTTTTTCTGCTTCTTCTTCCCCATGTATTGCTTTAGTAACTTCAAAGGCTAATACTTCTTTGGCCCTATTAATTTCTGCTCCTTCTAAAGCGCCTAATCTTTTTACTTCATCCATTGGTAGGAAGGTTAATAAAGCTAAGAATTTTTCCACATCTCTATCATCTACATTTCTCATATATTGATACAATTCATAGGGTGGTGTTTTCTCAGGATCTAACCATATGGTTCCAGCTTCTGTTTTACCCATTTTAGTTCCTGCAGCCGTTGTCAATAATTTAAATGTCATAGCATAAACTTTATCTTGTTCTAATTTTCTTACAAGTTCGTATCCTCCAAGAATATTTGACCATTGATCACTTCCCCCCCTAATTGAAGTTTACAATTATGATCTCTATATAACTTAAGGAAGTCATAGGATTGCATTAACATATAGCTAAATTCAAAAAAAGGTTAATCCTTTTTCCATTCTATTTTTATAGCAGTCAAAGGTTAACATTCTATTTACAGAAAAATGAACTCCAATTTCTCTCATAAATTCTAGAAAGTTTAAATCTAATAACCAATCTGCATTGTTTACTATAAGGGCTTTATTATCACTAAAATCTAAGAATCTTCCAAGTTGTTCTTTGAACTTTGAAGCATTATGGTCAATCATTTCCTTAGTCATGATTTGCCTCATATCACTTTTACCAGATGGATCTCCAATCATTGTAGTTCCTCCACCTAATAAAGCTATAGGTCTATGACCAGCCCTTTGCATATGCATCATAACCATGATTTGTAAAAAGTGTCCTAAAGTTAAACTGTCTGCAGTGGCATCAAATCCAATGTAAAAGGTAACAGATTCCTTTCCCAGTAGTTCTCTTAATTCATCTTCAAAGGTTACTTGGTCTATATAGCCTCTCTCAGACAGTATATCAAATACATTACTCATATCTTTCCTCCTCTAATTAATAATATTTAAAAGGGGTATTTTCTCTCCTAAAAGGACGAGAAAATACCCCGTGGTACCACCTTAATTCGCTTTAAAAGCCTCAAATCCCTTAACGTGGGATATAGACGTAATAGTTTCCTATTAAACTCAGGATGCGTAATTCACTTAATTTGCAAGTTATGGACTTTCCACCATAGTATCCATTCTCTATATTTAACTTAAATTAAGTTACTAAATCCTTCATGGTTTTATATAGATTAAATGTATATTAATATATTTTATTTATATTGTCAAGGGCAGAAAAAAAAGAGGACTCATTAGTCCTCTACCTTTAATTCCACACTATTTTCCCATAGACCGTGAATATTGCAATAACTAGATGCTAATATAGTACCTGGTTTGTTAACTTTAAACCTAGCAACTACATATGGTTCAGTAAAAAGATCACTTTCACCATGAGCTGCAAAATCATATGTGCCTATTTCAATAGGGAACTTAGCTCCTTCTGGGTAATAATAAACTTTAATCCAGGAAATATAATGTTCAAAGGTATTTGGATGAGGAATTTCTTCTCCTATAAGAACTTTTACTTCTACTTCTTCTCCAGCTTTTACTGATTCAGGAGCATGAATTACAGGAACATGTTTTTCACCTTTCCAGTCACCACTTTGATATAATCCATTTAAACTTTTCAAATAAATAACCTCCTTGTTTAATAATTGTTTTCGTATTCTTAAAATTATATACCCAATAATAGTTAAAGTATTCAAAAATATTTAGTATATATTCCAACAATAAGGTATAATAGAATTAGAAAGACTAAGGAGAGAGCAAAATGAATGAAATAGAATTAATAGCAACAACAACTTTTGGCTTAGAAGCCATAGCTAAAAGAGAACTAATAGATTTAGGATATAAAGATTTAAAGGTTGAAAATGGGAAAGTTACTTTTTTTAGGAAGTGAAAAGGATATACCTAAAACTAATCTTTGGTTAAGGACTGCAGATAGAGTTTTATTAAAAATGGGAGAATTTAAAGCTTTAACCTTTGAGGAATTGTTTGAAAAAAACAAGGGCATTACCCTGGGAGGAATGGATAACAGAGGATGGCAATTTTGTAGTAGAAGGTAAAAGTATAAATTCAAAATTATATAGTATTTCAGATTGTCAAAGGATAGTGGAAAAAGCAATAGTTGAAAAATTAAAGACTAAATATAATGTAAATTGGTTTAATAAAACTGGTGCTAAATATACTGTAGAAGTTTCCTTATTAAAGGATATAGCCACATTGACTATAGATACTTCTGGAGAAGGGCTGCATAAAAGAGGTTATAGGGATAGGGCTGGTGATGCACCAATAAAGGAAACCTTAGCTGCTGCTATGATTCTATTAAGCTATTGGAATAAGGATAGGGTATTGTTAGATCCTTTTTGTGGTTCAGGAACTATTCCAATAGAGGCGGCTATGATTGGAAGAAATATTGCGCCAGGTTTAGATAGAAATTTTGCATCAGAAGAATGGCCTAGAATTAAAAAAAGAATATTGGTCTGAAGCAAGGAAAGAAGCCTTTCAACAAATTGATAATAAATCAAAGCTTCATATATTAGGATGCGATACTGATAAAAGATCTATACTAAGGGCTAGGGATAATGCAGCTAATTTAGGTTTAGATGAAGATATAGCTTTTTTTATAAAGGATATGAGGGATGTTGATTTACATGATGAATATGGAGTAGTAATTACTAATCCTCCTATGGAGAAAGAATGGGAGAAAAAGAAGAAATCCATGAATTATATAGGGATTTTGGTGAGAAATTTAGACAGCTGGAAACTTGGTCAATATATGTAATTACATCAGAGGAAAGCTTTGAAAAAAATATATGGAAAAAAAAGCCAACAGAAAAAGAAAATTGTACAATGGGAGAATAAAAGTAGATTATTATCAATATTACGGCCCTAGACCACCAATAAATTAAAATAGGAGGGATTTATGATGAAAATCTATACCAAGACAGGAGATAAAGGAACAACATCTTTATTTGATAATAAAAGAGTATCCAAGGATCATATTAGGGTTGAAAGCTATGGAACAATAGACGAATTAGGCTCTTGGATGGGACTAGCTAAAAATTATGTAGAAGATGAAGAAATGTATAATTTAATACAAGATATACAAAACAAACTTTTTACTGTAGCTACAAACTTGGCTACAGAGGATCCAGCAAAGGTAAAATTTCACATTAATGAGGAAGACATTTTATCCCTTGAAAAAAAATAGTAGATCATTATATGGGTAAGTTAAATAATCCTACAGGATTTATTGTCCCTGGTTCAGGGAAAAAATCATCATATCTCCATGTAGCTAGAACAGTTTGTAGACGAGCAGAAAGGAGAATCATATCTTTATCTGGCGTTTCAGAAGTGGATCCTTTAGTTGTTAAATATGTAAATAGATTGTCTGATGCATTATATGCCATGGCAAGATTTTCAGAAGAAAAGGAAGTAAAGGTGAAATATTAATTGTAACAAAGATGTAATATAATATGTCTAGATAATATTGTGAATTTAATATACAATATATGGTAATCAAGTCAACAATGGATATATTCAGTTCTGACAAAATAATAACGAGGTAAAAGCATTAAATTATTAGCCAAATATTCTAAATAGGTGATTATATGCTAAAGAAAGACGATTTGGTAAAAAAAAGAAAACTATAGGTGAGTACGGAATATTAAACTACCATGTTTTAGAGGGAATGGCTGATTGGGTAAGGGTTGTAAATAAAGATAATATGATTATTTATGCCAATAAGGCCATGAAGGAGGATTTGGGAGAAGATATTGTAGGGATTAAATGTTATGAATCTCATTGTAATTTAGATAAGTGCCATTTTTGCATAACCCAAAGAAGTATAGTTACAGGTGAAACCATTCAAAAGGAAGAAATTATTGATGGTAATTATTATTCTGTAAAAAGTTCTCCAGTAAAAAAACATAGATGGGGGGGAAATTTTTGCTGCTGTAGAAGTTTTTAGAAATGTAACTAGAGAACGTAAATTGGAACTGGAATTAATAGAAAAAAAATAAAAAGATGAATAAGGATCTTCAGTTTGCAAAGAGAATTCAAGAAAAAAATTCTTCCGAAAAAAAGGAACAAGGGAAAGTGTTAGTTTAGATTATATATATAAACCTTCAGAAATGCTTAGTGGAGATATGTTCGATATGTTTAACGTAGATGAAGATAATATAGGGATATATATTAGTGATGTGGCAGGAAATGGTGTAGCAGCATCTATGATGACTATGTTTATTAGGCAAACCATGAGGGTAATGAAAGAAGAGTTTAGTAGCCCAGCGGCAGCATTATCAGAACTTCATAAAAGATTTCTTAACTTAAATTTAGAAACGGACAATTATTTTACCATATTTTATGGCATATATAATAGAGATACTGGAGTGTTTAAATATGTAAATGCAGGACACAATTGTATGCCAATAAAATATAATGACAACACCATGGTTTTACTTGAAAATAAAGGTTATCCAATAACATCTCTATTTGATAAAATAGTTTATGAAGAAAAAGAGATTAAGTTAAAAATGGGAGATAAGATTTTATTTTATACAGATGGTATTACTGAAGCAAGGAATAGCTCAGGTATAGAATTTGGTATAGAGGGGATTTTAGACATTCTGAAAAATTATCCTGAAGATATATTAAATAAGGTAGAAGAAAGAATAATAAATCATAGTTGGGGAGAACAACAAGATGATTTTGCTATAGTGCTTTTAGAAGTCATTGATTAAGTAAAGACCTAGAATTCAATTCTAGGTCTTTTGATAAAAGAGGAGGGTTTTTTTTATGGGTATTAGCTTAGATTATAATAATGCATTAGTTAATGAAAATGAGATTAAAAACATTTTACCTTTTTTTAAAAGAAAGCCATAGATTGTTACATGAAAAAAATAGGACCAGGGAACAATTATTTAGGATGGCTCGATTTACCTAGTAGTCATAATAAAGATGAAATTAAGAGGATTAAAGCAATTGCAAAAAAAATACAAGATAATTCTGATGCTTTAATAGTTATAGGTATAGGAGGATCTTATTTAGGAGCTAGAGCCTGTATAGAAGGATTAAATCATAGTTTTTATAATATGCTTCCTAAAGATAAAAGAAAGACACCAGAGATTTATTATGTTGGAAATAATATATCTAGTTCTTATATATTAGATTTATTTGATGTCATAGAGGGAAAGGATATAAGTATAAATGTTATATCTAAATCTGGAACTACTACAGAGCCAGCCATAGCCTTTAGAATTTTTAAGGAATATATGGAAAATAAATATGGAAAAGAAGAGGCAAAGAAACGAATATATGTAACTACAGATAAAGACAAAGGTGCATTAAGAGAATTATCAGATAGTGAAGGATATGAAACTTTTGTAATTCCAGATGATGTAGGCGGAAGGTATTCTATATTTACACCAGTTGGATTATTGCCTATTGCAGTTGCTGGAATTGATATAGAGAAATTAATGGAAGGTGCATATTCTGGTGAAATTCAGTATTCAAAATTGGATATTAATGATAACCCTTCTTATCAATATGCTGTAATTAGAAATATCTTGTACAATAAGGGTAAAATTATAGAAATATTAGTAAATTATGAACCATCCTTATCATATGTAGCTGAATGGTGGAAACAACTATATGGAGAATCTGAAGGGAAAGATGGAAAAGGCATATATCCAGCTTCAGTAAACTTTACAACGGATCTGCATTCTATGGGTCAGTATATACAAGATGGTAGGAGAGATATCTTTGAAACTACCATTAACATTTTAAAGCCTAAAAAAAAGATATAATTTTAAAAAAAGGCAGAGGATAATTTAGACGGACTCAATTTTTTTTAGAAGGAAAAACTTTAGATTTAGTAAACAAAAAGGCCTTTGAAGGTACACTTAAAGCTCATGTTAAAGGTAATGTTCCCAATATTGTTATTGATATACCTGAATTAAATGAATTTTATTTTGGGAAATTAATATATTTCTTTGAAAAGGCTTGTGCAATATCAGGATATCTATTAGGAGTAAATCCTTTTGACCAGCCAGGTGTAGAAGAATACAAGAAAAATATGTTTCAATTATTAGGTAAGCCAGGATATTAATTTATAATTCATAATGAACATTTAACAACAAAGATATAAAATATATTTTTGTACTTTAACTAAATACTAAGTTATAAAATTTGAATTACAAATAAATATTTGGATACAATAAAGGATATCTTAATTAGAAAGGTGGCTAATATGAAAACCTTCTTAAAAGTCTTTATTGTATCTTTATTGTGCTTTTTTTATTGCCTTTTATATAGGAGCCCAATCCTATATAAAGGATAATGATATTAAGTTAGAAGATAATATTGGTTTTGGATTTGCTGAAAATATTAATTTACCTAATGCAATACTATCTAAATTGGAGACAAAACCAGTAGAAATAAAAGAACACTCTACTTTAGAGGAGGCATATGATAAAAGTTCTAGGGTTAATTTTTTTTAATTTTAGGAATGGAAGATACAAGAACAGACACTATAATATTTGCATCTATGTGTCCAGATACAAAGAAAATAGATTTAATGTCTATACCTAGAGATACATATATTCATAGAAAGGGATACAATGCTGGAGAACAAAGAAAAATAAATAGTGTATATTATTCCCATGGAATAGAAGGTGTAAAAAAAACAGTTTCCCATATATTAGATGGAGCGCCTATTCACCATTATATAATGGTGGAATATGAAGGAGTTGAAAAGATAGTAGATATGATTGGCGGGGGGGTAGAAGTAGATGTACCTTTTCATATGAAATATAAAGATTTATCAGCTAATCCACCTTTAAATATTGATATACCTAAGGGAAAACAAATATTAGACGGTAAAAATTCTTTAAACTTTATTAGATATAGAAAAGGAAATAATAGAATGGGATATATAGATGGAGATTTAGGGCGTATAAGGGCTCAACATGAATTTTTAAAAGCATTTGCATCTAAATCATTAGATAACTTAATATCAATAGTTACAAAAGGTTTTGGTTATGTAAAGACAGATGTTAAGATATTCGACGCTTTATCCTATGGTAGAAATATATTAGGAATTAAGGATGGCGATATTAATTATATAATTTTGCCTGGAAAAGATGATTTAAGGGAAATAAATAGAAAGATATTTTCATATTTTATATATAATGATAGAGAAATTAAAAAAAGTATTAAAAGAGATATATAATGTAAAATAATTACCCCTAGAATTAGTTTAATAATTCTAGGGGGGGTAAGTTCATTTTTCATATGTTTTTAATTTTCAAACTGCAGCTTTTTCTTTATTAATTTTTGTAGAATTATTTAATAAGGACTCTCCAATTAAATAAACATTTCCTGCTCCCATAGTTAATACTATATCATTGCTTTTTATATTATTAGCTAAGTATTCTTCTGTTTCTTTAAAAGTAGCAATATATATGGCATTAGATGTTTTTTTTATTAATAGCATCTACTAAATTTTTAGAGTGAATTTCTCCATTGTCATATTCCCTTGCAGCATAAATATCTGTTATAATAACTTCATCTGAGTTGATAAAGGATTCAGAAAAACTATCAAGGAGTATTTTTGTTCTAGTAAAGGTATGAGGCTGAAAAACACAATAGATTTTGCCACCATTAGATGTATTTTTTTACAGCTTCTAATGTTGCTTTGATTTCCGTAGGGTGATGGGCATAATCATCTATGATTTTTGCACCATTTAAATAACCTTTAACTTCAAGTCGGCGATGAACTCCTGTATAAGTGGCTATATTTTTTTATAATATCTTCCATTGATACACCATATAAATGGGCAGCAGCAATACTTGCCAATGCATTGTAAATATTATGTTTCCCTATAACATGTAGTTTTATTGGCCAATTTTCTTTATCATTAATATTTAATATAAAGTTTAAATATCCTTCTTTAGAATAAGTAATATTTTCTGCTCGATAATTAGATTTTTTTTATTTATACCAAAAGTTACTACTTTGGCTTTAGTATTTTCTATAATGTCCTTAGAATGAGCATCATCGTTATTTATTATTAAATAGCTATCTGGTTTAAGATTTTTTTCCATATTTAACAAAGGTATCTACTATATGATTCATATTTTTAAAATAATCTAAATGGTCTTCATCAATATTTAATATTATTGCCATTGTGGGAAAGTATTTTAAGATATTAGCTTTATATTCACAAGCTTCTGTTAATATATAATCTTTACTACCTAGTTTAACATTTCCACCAATTTCATCTAATCTTCCTCCTAATAAAACTGTAGGATTTAAATTTCCATTATTTGTAATAGTTGCAATCATACTAGTGGTAGTAGTTTTACCATGGGTACCTGATACAGCTATGGAATATTTATAATTTTCATTAGAGCTCCTAAAAGGTTGCCCTATCAACAGTAAGAACTCCTGATTCATAAGCAGCTATTAATTCTTCATTATCAGAAGAAATAGCATCAGTATAAACAATCAAATCTGCTCCTTTAATATTGTTTTTACTATGTTTTATGTAAATATGGGCGCCTAAACTTATTAAACGTTGAATTATAGGGCTGTTTTTAGAATCTGTACCTGTAACTTTATACCCTTTATTCAATAAAATTTCAGCTAAACCACTCATACTTATGCCACCGATGCCAATAAAATGTATGTGGTTATATTTATGGCCATATAAATCAAATTCGAACATGAGGTTTCCTCCTAATATATTGTCTTATATTTTATTATTTCCAAGATATATAATAATATTATTGTATTCATATTTTATAAAAACGTCACTGATTGATTATATCATATCAAAAAAAATTTAAAAGAACAATTATTAACAAAATTTAAGAAAATATGAAATTTTTTTAAAAATATCTACAAAAAAAAGAAGGATTTTTAGAATATTTAGAGAATAAGTAATATGATTAAGATTTTTGCTACTTATGGAAGGTGGTGAAACATAATGGAAATTACAGATGTTAGGGTTAGAAAGATTACAGAGGAAGGCAAAATGAAAGCTATTGTATCAGTTACTTTCGATAATGAATTTGTTGTACATGATATTAAGATTATTGATGGTCAAAATGGTCTATTCATTGCCATGCCTAGTAGAAAAATGGCAGATGGTGAATTTAGAGACATTGCTCACCCTATAAATGCCACCACTCGTCAAAAAAAATTCAAGATGCAGTTTTTGTAGAGTATGAAAAAAATTTTAGCTACAGAATAAAAAGAGTCCTAGGACTCTTTTTATTTTTCAATATTTTTCAAAAATAGTGAAAAGTATGATTATAATTAGGTATAGACTTATAATATAAATAGGTTAAAATAATAAGAGAGAGAAATTTAAAAGAGGTGTTATTATGAATATTTCGATAATTCTTGCTGCAGGAGAAGGAACTAGAATGAAGTCTAAGTTACCGAAAGTATTGCACAAGATATGTGGAAAACCCTTACTGGAATATGTAATTAATGCTAGTAAAGGAGCTGAAATAGAGAAAAATGTGGTGATAATAGGTCATGGTGGTGAACAAGTAAAAGAATATTTTAAAGATGAACCTATTATTTTTAAAGAACAGCCCATTGGTAAAGATGCTCCATATGGTACAGGATTTGCAGTGATGCAGGGAGAAGAGTATATAGATGATGACAGTGATGTTATAATTCTATGTGGAGATACTCCTTTAATAACCAAAGAAACAATAAATAAATTACTAAAATTTCACAAAGAAGGAAATTTTCATGGTACAGTTTTAACAGCCCTATTGGCTGATTCCACAGGTTATGGTAGAATAAAAAGAGATGAATCTGGAAACATTTTTAAAATAGTAGAAGAAAAAGATGCCACTGAAGAAGAGAAAAAAAATCAAGGAAATTAATTCAGGGATTTATTGTTTTAATGGTAAATTGTTAAGACAAGCCTTAAAGAAAATCGATGATGATAATGCTCAAGGAGAATTTTATATTACCGATGTGGTAGGTATACTAAGAGATGAAGGATACAAAGTAGGAGCTTATGTAGTAGAAGATTCTACAGAGATTCATGGAATCAACTCTAGAATCCAATTAGCTTTTAGTGAAGGAATAATGAGAAAAAGAATCAATGAAACCCATATGCTAAATGGTGTAACCTTCATAAATCCAGATAATACTTATATAGAGGAAGGTGTTGTTGTTGGTAGTGATACAATAATTTATCCTGGGGGGGTAAATATAGAGGGAAATACAAAAATAGGGGGGGAAGATTGTATAATTAGGTCTAATTCTCGAATTGTAAATAGTCAAATTGGAGATAAAGTAGAAATAGAATCTTCCTTAATAGAAGATAGTATAGTTGAATCTAGTGCAACTATTGGACCTAATGCACATTTAAGGCCAAGTAGTCATATTGGGAAAAATGTTCATATAGGCAATTTTGTAGAAGTTAAAAATTCAATTATTGAAGAAAATTCTAAGGCGGGACATTTAGCATATATAGGAGATGCCATTGTTGGCAAAGATGTTAACATAGGTTGTGGAGTAATATTTGCAAATTATAATGGGAAAGATAAACAAATAACTAAAGTTGGAAACAATGTATTTATTGGAAGCAATTCTAATTTGGTAGCCCCTATAGAAATTAAGGACCGTGTATATATAGCAGCTGGCTCAACTATCACAAAGGATATAGAGGAAGGAACTTTATCCATAGCAAGGGCTCAACAGGTTAATAAAGAAGGTTGGGTAGATAAAAAAAGGTTTTAAAAATAAATAGTATTATTTTAACTAAAATCATATAACTTTAGGAGGAGAGAAATAATGAATTTATGCCTAAGTGGTATAAAAATTATTACAGGTAATGCAAATAGAAGTTTAGCTAAAAAAAATAGCTAAGGAGTTAGATATAGATCTAGCACTTTGTGAAGTAAGTCATTTTAGTGATGGAGAAATAAATGTAAATATTGGTGAAACAGTAAGAGGAATGGATGTATATATAATTCAATCAACATGTACACCAGTTAATGACAATCTTATGGAAACGTTGATACTTATTGATGCAGTTAAAAGAGCATCGGCAGGAAGGATTAATGCAGTAATCCCATATTATGGCTATGCAAGGCAAGATAGAAAGACAAAGGCTAGAGAACCTATAACAGCTAAGTTAATAGCTGACTTATTAACTACTGCAGGAGCTGATAGGGTAGTGACTATGGATTTACACGCTGGACAAATACAAGGGTATTTTAATATACCAGTAGACCACTTAACAGCTATTCCAATTTTAGCAAATTATTTTAAGGGCAAAGTAGGTCGTGATACAGTAGTAGTATCTCCAGATTTAGGTGGAGTAACTAGAGTAAGGAATTTTGCTAATATTTTAGATTTACCTATTGCCATCATTGAAAAGAGAAGACCAAAGGCAAATGTATCTGAGGTAATGAATGTTATAGGAGATATAGAAGGGAAAATGTTATATTAGTAGATGATATAATAGATACAGCTGGAACTATTTGCAAAGCTGCCTCAGTGTTGAAAAAAAATTTGGAGCAAAAAAAAGGTATATGGTTGTGCTACTCATGGTGTCTTATCTGGGCCTGCCATTGATAGGATATGTGAATCTGAATTAGAAGAATTTATAATAACAGATACAATACCTTTACATGAAAATTGTAAAGTAGACAAAATTGGTATAGTTAGTGTCGCATCTATGTTTGGAGAAGCGATTAAGAGAATTAATGGCAATCAATCTGTAAGTATATTATTTGATTAATCAGGGGGGGATGATGCTTTGTATGTAGTGGTAGGATTAGGTAATCCAGGAAAGGATTATGCTAATACAAGACATAATGTAGGATTTAATACTATAGATATATTATCAGAGAGAAATAACATTAAATTAAATAAGATAAAATTTAAATCTGTTTATGGTGAAGGAATCATAGGAAATAAGAAAGTAATGCTAGTAAAACCTCAAACTTATATGAATAATAGCGGTATATCTTTAAGGGAAATATCACAATTCTATAAATTACCTATAGAGAATATTATAGTAATAGTAGATGATATAGATATAGATTTTGCCAGTATAAGAATTAGAGCTAAAGGAAGTGCAGGATCCCATAATGGATTAAAGTCCATAATATATCATCTTCAAAATGATAATTTTCCTAGGGTAAAAATAGGTATTGGCAAAAAAAAGGCATGAAAAGCAGGATTTAGCAGATTTTGTATTGAGTAAATTTTCCAAAGAGGAAACTATAGATATACAAAGTGCAATATTGACATCAGCAGAAGCAGTTGAATGTATAATTAAACATGGTATAGACAAAGCAATGAATCAATATAATTCTAGAACAAATAGGGCCCAGGATTAAACCTGGGCTTAAAGCGCATGTTAAGGAGTAGATTTAATGAATAATTTTTTTAATAGATCCACTTAAAAATTTAGATTCATATAGTAATCTATTAAGGGATATTAACCAGGGTTTAACTCCAATTTCCACCTATGGAATAATAGACGAGAACCTAGGTCATATTCTTTATGGATTAAGGGAACATTTAGACAGGCAAATACTCCTTGTAACTTATGATGAATTAAAGGCACGAAGATTATATGAAGATATTAGAAATCTTGGGAATGTGGAGGTGGAAATATTTCCTAAAAAGGAAATTCTTTTTTTTATGATGTCCATGCTTCCAGTTATGAAAACCTAATTCAAAGATTAAAGGTGATTTCTAAATTAATTTCACAGGAAAAAGTAATTATAATTGTTTCTATAGAAGCTTTGCTAGATAAAATAATAATTAAAGATATTTTTCAAAAACATACTGAAACAATTGAACTGGAAAACGATATTAATTTAGATTTATTAATAAAGAATTTTGTGAACTCAGGATATGAAAGAGTACATATGGTAGAAGGTGTTGGTCAATTTAGTATAAGAGGTGGCATAATAGACTTCTTTCCACCTAATAGTAATAATCCATATAGAGTAGAATTATTTGATGAAGAAGTAGATTCTATAAGAACCTTTGATATATTGACTCAAAGGTCTCTAGAAACCAAAGATAAGATAACAATCCCTCCAGTTAAAGAAATCCTTATTACAGAAGAAATTTCAGGAAAAACAATTCAAAACTTAAAAGGTGAGTTAGAAAAATTCAACTTCAATGAACGCACAGAGGAGAAGTTTAGTAGATATATAGAATTATTGGAAGAAAACATTTATTTATCCAATAGGGATATGATTTTACCCTATATACCTAAAGAATATTTAGGATCAATAATAGATTATCTCCAAGAGGATTCATTAATATTTATAGATGAACCTAAGAGAGTTGAAGAAAAGTATAAAAATAACAAAGAAGACTTTTATATAAAAATCAAAGATTTATTAGAAGCAGGAGAAGTAATGCCTTCCCATTTAGATATGGCATATGAATATGAAGAAATATTGCCTAATATATTACAAAACACATCATAACTAACAGTAGCATATTAAAAGGGAATGAAAGTTTTAAATCTAAAGCTATATATAATTTTCAGTAAAATCCATGACTAATTATCATAATAAAATGGATTTACTTGTGGAAGATTTAAATTATTATAAATATCGTGGGTACAAGATAATTATATTGTCAGGCACAGAAGAAAGAGGGCTTAGGTTACAAAAGAATTTACAAGATCTTGGAGTAGAAGCAACTTTTTTTTAGATGATAGAAAAGGGGGGGAAATAAAGTCAAGCCAATTATTTATTACTACTGGTAGCATTCAAGGTGGATTTGAATATTCAAGTATAAAGTTAGTAGTTATAAGTGATAAGGAAATATTTGGTGCCCAAAAGAAAAAGAGAAAAAAAATCAAAGAAAAAAACAAGGAGAAAAAAATAGTCAATTTAGCTGATTTAGCCATTGGTTCATATGTAGTACATGAAAATCATGGTATAGGTAGATATGAGGGTATTGAACAGTTAGATATTCAAGGAGTAAAAAAAGGATTATTTAACTATTAGATATAAAAATCAAGATAAACTTTATATACCCATTGACCAAATGAATTTAATTCAGAAATATATTGGTTCAGATAGTGTGAAACCTAAAATCAATAGACTAAATAGTGGAGATTGGCAGAGAACTAAAGCAAGGGCAAAAAAAAGGCCGTAGAGGATATGGCTGAAGATCTGCTAAATCTATATGCAAAACGAGAGACTCTTGAAGGTTATTCTTTTTCAGAGGATACGCCATGGCAAAGGCAATTTGAGGATCTATTTCCTTTTGAAGAGACAGAAGGTCAGCTAAAGTCCACTATGGAGATAAAAAAAGGATATGGAAAGCAAAAAGCCCATGGATAGGCTTCTGTGTGGAGATGTGGGATATGGTAAGACGGAAGTTGCCTTAAGAGCTGCTTTTAAGGCACTAATGGATGGTAAACAAGTTGCAATACTAGTTCCCACAACTATATTGGCACAACAACATTACAATACAATATTGGAAAGATTTCAAGATTTTCCAATAAAACCTGCTTTATTAAGTAGATTTAAAACTCCAAGGGAACAAAAGCTAGCTATTGAGGGACTAGCAAATGGAGTTGTAGACATTGTAGTAGGCACCCATAGATTATTATCTCAAGATGTAAAGTTTAAAGATTTAGGATTACTAATAATAGATGAAGAACAACGATTTGGAGTTAAACATAAAGAAAAATTAAAAAGGCTTAGAGAAAATATAGATGTTCTTACTTTGACTGCAACCCCTATTCCTAGGACATTACATATGTCTTTAGTGGGAATTAGAGATATGTCTGTTCTTGAAGAACCCCCTGAAGAAAGATATCCTATTCAAACTTATGTTGTAGAATTTAATGAGCAAATGATCAGGGATGCAATTTTAAAAGAAGTAGCTAGAGGAGGTCAAGTCTATTTTGTATATAATAGAGTTGACACTATAGATAAAATGGCTTCGAAGCTTAGGGCATTAGTACCTGAAGTAACTTTCTCTGTAGGACATGGACAAATGGGAGAACGACAGCTGGAAAGGGTAATGATGGGTTTTCTAAATAAAGAGGCAGATGTATTAGTTTGTACTACAATTATTGAAACTGGTTTAGATATTCCAAATGTTAATACCATAATAGTATATAATGCAGATAAAATGGGATTATCCCAATTATATCAATTAAGAGGTAGGGTAGGTAGAGCTAACAGAATAGCATATGGATACTTTACTTATGAAAAAGATAGGGTATTAAGTGAAGTGGCAGAAAAAAAAGATTAAGAGCTATAAAGGAATTTACAGAATTTGGTTCTGGATTTAAAATAGCCATGAGAGACTTAGAAATAAGGGGGGGGCGGGAAATTTATTAGGTTCAGAGCAACACGGTCATATTGAAGCGATAGGTTATGATTTATATGTAAAATTCCTTAGTGAAACTATTAGAAAACTAAAGGGAGAGATAGTAGTTGAAGAAATAGATACTACAATTGATTTGAAGGTAGATGGTTATATACCTAGAGCTTTATACAGGATGAGGAACAAAAAAATAGAAATATATAAGAAAATAGCAGCTATAAATAATATTGAAGATTATAGAGAGCTTATAGATGAATTAATAGATAGATTTGGCGATATACCTAAAGAAGTAGAAAACTTAATGGACATTTCCTATATTAAATCTCTAAGTAACAAAAATAGGATTAAAAATATCAGTGAAATAAATGGCATAATTAGATTAGACTTAGTATCTACTGAGAATATGTCTTTAGAACTAATTCACGAGTTATCTAAAGATTATGGTAGAAGTATAAGTTTTGATTTATCGGCAAAACCATATTTGAATTTTAAACCTAAAAAAAAGATGTCTTAAATGAATTAAAAATATTAATTGAAAAAAAATTGATGGTTTCCATAAAGGTGAAAATAATATATAATAAAGAATATATTAAATCTGAAAATAGAAAGGATGTTTTGATTGTATAAGCTAAAAGGGAAAAAGACATTGGTAATAGCTATTATACTAGCTATTTCAATAGGCTTAAATGGGTGTGCCCAAAATGAGGAAGGATTAGTAGCCAAAGTAAATGGAGAAGGGATTACCCAGGAAGAATATGATATAGATTTTCAAGTATATAAAAACATATATGAAAAACAATTAGGAGAAGGTGCTTTATCAGAAATAGGTTCTGATGGAAAAACCTTTGAATCATCTTTAAAACAAGATGTTTTAGACAAACTAATTGTGGAAAAGTTAATAATTCAAGAAGCTACTAAAAAGATATTACTGTTACAGATGAAGAAGTTGAAGAAAAAAATAGACCAACTTATAGCTTCCTTTGGAGGAGAAGATAAGTATGAAGAGTTTTTAGAAAAAGTAATATTCCAAAGGATTATTTTAAAGAAAATACTAAAAGGGAAATATTAATAGAAAGACATAAAGGAAATTTTTTTAGAAGAAGAAAGTATAAATGAAGAAGAAGCAGAAAAATATTTTAATGAAAATAAGGAAGATTTAACTATACTGAAGGCAAGTCATATTTTGGTAAATAATGAGGAAGATGGTAATAAGGTATTAGAAAGGCTGAAAAAATGGAGAAGATTTTTCTTCTGTAGCTGTTACAGAGTCATTAGACAGTACTTCTGCAGTTAAAGGTGGAGATTTAGGATATTTTGTTAAGGGAACTTTCGGTCTGATTCCAGAATTCCAAGAGGCAGCATTTAACTTAGAAGTAGGAGAAATAAGTGATTTAGTTAAAACAGAAGTGGGATATCATATAATTTACCTTGAAGATAGAAAAGACACCTTTGATGATTTAAAAGAACAAATAGTAATGTTATTAAAAGAACAAGGATATGCAAAACATATTCAAGGATTAAAAGATAGTGCTAAAATTAAAACTTATTTAGAAATAGAGGAAGAAAAATAATAAATTCATCCTTTTAACAAAAAAAAGTGAAATATGTATAAAAAAATTCCTGTTAGTTGAATAATAATCTTACTGTATTTAATGTATAAGGAGGATTTATTGTGAAGGCTACAGGAATAGTTCGAAGAATAGATGATTTAGGAAGAGTAGTAATACCAAAGGAAATAAGAAGAACCCTTAGAATAAGAGAGGGAGATCCCTTAGAGATTTTTACAGATAGGGAAGGCCAAGTTATACTAAAGAAATATTCTCCAATAGGTGAGTTAAATGAATTTGCCACAGAGTATTGTGAAGCACTTCATGAAAACACAAATCATATAGCTATTATATCTGATAGAGATAATTTAATAGCAATATCAGGTGGGTCTAAGAAAGAATATTTGGGAAGAAGAATTAGCCCTGAATTAGAAAAAAATTATTGAAGGAAGAAACACATTTATAACAAGTGAAAATACTGGGTCTATAAAGGTATTTTATGAAGATGAAAATTTAGATTCATATACTACTCAAGTAATTACTCCTATAGTAATGCAGGGAGATCCTATTGGTTCAATAATTTTATTATCAAGGGAACCTGATGTAATTATGGGAAACTTAGAAATAAAACTTTTAGAAACAGCTGCTAAATTTTTATCAAAACAGATGGAAACTTAATACCTACTTTATTGTAGGTATTTTTTTATTTTTATTTATGTTATAGTATGACTTATGGTATATTATATAAGGATTAATACATAAATAATGATAAGAAGACTAATAAATAGGGGGGGATATTAGTGTCCAAAGATAATAATTTTATAAAAGGAGCAGCTATTTTAGGAATAGCGGGAGTAATAGTAAAGATTTTAGGGGGGGCGATTTATAGGATTCCCATAGGGAATATAATTAAAACTGAGGGCATGGGGGGGTACTATCAGACTGCATATCCTTTCTATATTCTTTTACTTACTATTTCAACATCTGGGTTTCCAGTAGCCATAGCAAAATTAGTGTCAGAAAGAAGAGCTATTGGAGATTATAAAGGGGCTTTTAAGGTTTTTAGAGTGGCACTAACAGGATTATTTGTAGGTGGTATATTAACTTCTTTATTCATGCTTTTAAGGGCTAAACCTATAGTAATATCCTTAGGAAATAAAAATGCATATTATTCATTAATTGCATTAGTGCCAGCTTTATTTTTTTGTTCCTATAATGTCTGCTTTTCGTGGACTATTTCAAGGAAGGCATAACATGGTACCTACTGCCTTGTCTCAAATAAGCGAACAGTTTTTTTAGAGTTTTAAGTGGTTTGTTTCTTACATACTACTTATTAGATAGAGGCATACCTATTGCAGCAGGTGGTGCTTCCTTTGGTGGTTCCATAGGAGCTATAATAGGAACAGCAGTTATATATATAATCTATTTATCAAAGAAAAAAAAGAAATCAATGAGGAGATAAGGACTAGCTTAATAAGTGAAGAATATCCTGTGGCTAATATAGTAAAAGATTTACTGATCATTGCAATACCTATAACTGTAGGTTCAGCTATAGCACCTATTATGGATACAATAGATGCAAAGTTGGTATTAAAAAGATTACAATCCATAAATTATTCTGAAGCAGCAGCTAACGAACTATATGGACAATTAAAAGGATTTGCTCAGACTTTAATAAATTTACCTCAAGTATTTTCCATAGCTATAGCTATGAGTTTAGTTCCCGCTATAGCAGGAGCAAATGCACAAAAAAAAGAAGAAAGAGATTTCAACACTTATTGGTTCGGGGGATTAGGATGACATTATTAATTGGACTTCCTTGTGCATTTGGACTTTTTGTATTAGCTAAACCTATAATAGGACTTTTATTTTTTTAATAATACTGTAGAAACAATTAACAACACTGGGGAAATATTACAGTATTTATCCTTTGGGGTCATATTTCTTACATTAGTGCAAGCTTTGACTGCAATGTTGCAAGGATTAGGTAAACCCTTAATACCTGTAATAAACTTGTTTATAGGGGGGGCTATTTTCAAAGTAGTTTTAACTTACACATTAACTGTAATACCTAGTATAAATGTAAAGGGAGCAGCAATAAGTACTGTAGTTGCCTATGCTGTAGCTGCTATCTTGGATTTAATTTTGTTAGGCGTTGTAACTAAGATTAAGTTTAATTATAGAGATATATTTATTAAACCACTAATATCTTCAATAGGCATGGCAATAATAGTGAGATTAAGTTATCTAGGATTATTTAATCTTATGGGAACAAAAATCTCTACAGTTGTCTCCATATTTATTGGAGGCATTGTATATGTTATATTATTGGTAATTACGGGTACTATAACAAATGAGGACATTGCATTATTGCCTAAGGGCGATAAAATAGGAGAGAAACTAAATAAATTTAAACTTTTAAAATAGATTCAGAGATAAGGAGAAAACTAAATGGGGGGGAAAATATATGTTGTAGGCTTAGGACCAGGTAGTACAGATGCTCTTACATTGGGAGCTATAAATAGGATTAATAGTGGGAGTAAAAATTTTCTTAGAACTAAAAATCATCCTACTATTCAATATTTTATAGATAACAATATTTCCTTTAAATCCTATGATCATATATATGAAGAAGAAGAGGATTTTAATAAAGTATATGGTAAAATTGCAGAGGAATTAATTGAAGAAGCCAAAGGAAATACTGATATTAATTATTTTGTACCAGGTAATCCTATGGTAGCAGAGAAAACAGTTGAAATATTAATTGAAAGAGATATAGATATTGAGATTGTCTCAGGTATGAGCTTTATAGAGCCTATGATAGAATTAGTAGGCAGAGATCCTATAAATGGTCTAAAAATTGTAGATGGGACAATATTTAATAGGCTGATGATAGATATAAATGTAGATATGATAATTACTCAAGTATATAATCAAAGAATATTATCTGATATTAAATTGATTTTATCTGAAGTTTATGGAGATAATTATTATATATATGTAGTTCATAATGCAGGCATAGAAGATAAAGAAGAAGTGCATAATATTCCTATATATTTATTAGATAGGATTGAGAAAGTTGGACATTTAACTAGTATATATATTTCAAAAGTTGATGAAAAAGGGAAAAAAAAGTATTTGACTTTAATGATGTAGTAGGTATAATGGGATTACTAAGGGGAGAAAATGGATGTCCTTGGGATATGGAGCAGACCCATGAATCTATTAGGCAAAATGCAATTGAAGAAGCATATGAGCTTGTAGATGCAATAGATAAGGAAGATATAGATAATTTAGTCGAAGAATTAGGAGATTTGCTTCTACAAGTGATATTTCATTGTCAAATTGGGTATGAAGAAGGTGAATTTAATCCCATTGAAGTAACATCAGCCTTAGGAAATAAACTTATTTATAGACATCCTCACATTTTTTTTGGAAAAAGGGGTAGAAAATTCCAAAGAAGTAGTATATAATTGGAATAAGCTTAAGGACTCTCAGCGTGGGTTTGTAAGCTTTACAGAGAAATTAAAGAGTTTGCCAAAACTTCCTGCACTTATGAAAAGCTATAAGATTCAAGAAAAGGCTGCTGAAATTGGTTTTGATTGGAAAGACATCAAAGGTCCACTTAATAAAGTTGTTGAAGAGTATGAAGAGGTACTAGAAGCAATGGAAGAACTTAGTGGAGGTGATGGAAGAGTAGAGGAAGAATTAGGCGATCTATTCTTCGCCATTGTCAATCTTGCTAGATTTTTAGATATAGACCCAGAAGTTGCTTTAAATAAAACTAATAATAAATTTATTAATAGATTTGAATTAATGGAAAAAGAATCTATTTGCTTGGGTAAAAAGCTAGAAGATATGACATTAGAAGAACTGGATGCTCTTTGGAATCTGGCAAAAGAAAATAAAAGGTAGTTATAAAAAGTTTAACTTTTTATTAGTAAGTATAATTATTTTGTAAAAACTATTATTTAGGGAGGAATTTTTAATGAACAAAGCTGAATTAGTGGCAAGTATAGCAGAGAAAAGTAACTTAACTAAAAAAAGACGCAGAGGCTGCTTTAAATGGATTTATTAAATCAGTTGAAGAAGCATTAGCAAATGGAGAAAAAGTACAACTTGTAGGTTTTGGAACTTTTGAAGTTAGAGCAAGAAAAGCTAGAGAAGGTAGAAACCCAAGAAACCCTCAAGAAGTTATTAAAATACCAGCATCAAATGCTCCAGTATTTAAAGCTGGAAAAGGCTTAAAAGAAGTTGTAAATCAAAAATAAATTTTAAAAATCAGGTCTTGGGCCTGATTTTTTTTGTTCCTATAGAAAGGTGGGATATCTATTAGAATTGATAAATTCCTTAAAAATGCAAGAATTATTAAAAGAAGGACAGTTGCTAAGGAAGCATGTGAACAAGGTAGAGTCTTCATTAACCATAAGGCATCTAAACCAGGAGATGAGGTTAAAGTTGGAGATATAGTTCAAATTAATTTTGGCAGTGGAACTATGAATATTGAAATATTAAGGCTTAAGGATAATGTTGGAAAGGATGAGGCTGCAAACCTATATAAGATAATAGAATAGATATAATAAGTTAAGGCTTTTGTAATAAAAGCCTTTTTTTTATCATAAATATTAGAAAGGATAGGAGGGTGAACTATGAGTGAAGATAGATTAAAATTTAAAAACCAAAATATTACAATTGAAGATAGAAGCAAAATAAATATTACTGGTGTAGAACAAGTAGATAGTTATAATGAAAGTACCATAATATTATCAACAATAAAAGGGGGGGATAAATATAAAGGGAGAAGGATTAAATATAAGTAAACTAAATATTGATGATGGTTCTGTCAAAATATCTGGGTTGATAAATAGCTTAACTTATATAAGTAAAGAAGGAGCACCTAAAAATTTCATGGGGGGGAAGATATTTAAGTAAGTGGTGAATTTAAATGCTAGAAATTAATTTAATAGATGAATTTTATATATTTTTAGTATCCATTAATTATGGCTTAATATTAGGTGTTATATATGATTTATATAGGGTATTTAGATATTATTCAAAACCTAAAAAGATATTGACTATGATTGAAGACTTTATATTATGGCTAATAATTACTCTGGTTTTTTTTATATTTTTGTTGAGGAATACTGATGGTGTTATAAGAGGATTTATAGTAGTTGGGTTTCTCATAGGGTATATAATTTATTATAAAATAATATCGAAATATAATTTCCCATTATTAATTAAATGTTTTAAGTTGATATTAGTAGTATTTAATGAGATAATAAAGATAATACTTTACCCATTTACAAAAATATTAGGTTTTGGAAAAAGGAAATTTAGAAAAGTAAGCATTTTATTAAGAGAATTACTTAAAGATATTAAAAAGTATTATAAAATAACTTCTAACAAAAAAAATAATTAATTTAATACATAAGAGGAAGAATTAGGTGATTACCTATGATTAGAAAAAGGAGAAAGAAAAAAAATCAAACTAAGGCATATAGTTTTAATATTATTATTGATATATATATCAGTGATAATGTTAAATCAAAAAAAACTTATGAGAGACCTAGAAGCTAGAAGAATAGAGCTTCAAGGCGAAGTTAATGTTTTACAAAAAGAAATCGATTTACTAACAGAAGAAATTGAAAATAGCGATTCCTTGGAATTTATTGAAAAAGTTGCTAGGGAAGAATTGGGAATGGTAAAGCCTAGAGAAATAATTTATATAGACAAAGGAAAGCTAAAGAACTCTTTTTTTTCAATATTTTTAAACGGGGGTACCAATTGACATATCCTCAAATCTAATATATACTTTAAATGAAAATATTTTTAAGGAGGAATTATTTATATATGCCTGTATCAGTTGGAAAAGTAGTAGAAGGCACTGTAACTGGTATAACTAACTTTGGCGCATTTGTACAGTTACCAGAAGGAAAAAGTGGACTAGTTCACATTTCCGAAATATCACATGACTATGTAGAAAAGGTAGATGATTACTTAAAAAAAGGGTGAAAAGGTTAAGGTTAAGGTATTATCAATAACAAATGATAATAAGATTAGTTTATCCATAAGACAAGCAAAGCCGAAAACTAGTCAACCTATTGAAATTGAATGGAATAAACAAGATGAAATTCAAAAAAAACATGTCCTTTGAGGATAAATTAAATCAATTTTTAAAGGATAGTAATGAAAAGATGGATCAGTTAAAAACTAGGGATTCTAGAAGAACTAATGGAATGAGATCTAGAAAAACTGGCTCAATAGATTTTAAACCGGTGTTATCCGGTTTTTTTTATTTTGTCAAAAAAAACTACATTTAAAGAGTTATATATTACATAGCCCTTGAAACACTGTGAATATTCTAATTTTCAAGTTAAAGTTAATGAACTTTAGTTTTAGATAGGAATCTTAAAGTTATAGGAAAAATAGATAATTATTGTCTGAAATATCTTGATTTCATATGTCTTGTATTGACAAAATAATAATTTTTTTATTTGATATCCTCTAATTACTATATTAAACAGGGGGGGTGGTTTAATTGATGAGGATAGAGTCTATTATAACTAATAGGAAACTGGATTTAATATTCAATTAGAGGATTTCTTAATAGTATTCATAGGATTTTTCATTAGTAGAGTAAATATTTTGGGGAATTTGACCCCCCCTTTGGTATAGCCTTTTTAGGTTCATATCTACTGTTGAAAAAGTCTAATATTTATCTATTGATTTCAGTGATTCTAGGGATATTTACATTTCATGGTATTAATGGGACAAGTTATTATATAATTTCAATATTACTTTATTTTATATTTACTAAAACCAAAGAAGGTAAAAGATATACATTGATAAAATCTTCTTTTATTTCTGGACTATTATTTATTTTGTTTAGATTTTTATCTATTATTATAATAGGAAAATATCTATTGTATGATCTATTTATGATAACTTTCGAAGGAATCCTAATATTTACTATGACCTATATATTTTCCTTTAGTTTGCCAATAGAAGATATAAAGGTAAAAAAATGTTAGTAATGAAAAGTTGGTTTGTAGTTTTATAACTATGGCTTTAGTATTATCGGGATTTAATAATGTAGTTATATTTGGATTAAATATTAAAAATATAATTAGTATAATCATGGTAATCTACCTAAGTTATACCCAGGGTGTTTTAATAGGTACGAGCTCTGGAATAGTATTGGGACTGGTTTCTTATATATCTCATACAGAAATGCCATTTATTATTTCTATTTTAGCAGTGGGAGGACTTTTAGCAGGTTTGTTTCGAGATTTAGGTAAATCGGGATCAATATTAGGATTTGTTTTAGGTAATGGAATTATTAGTTTTTATATAAATAAATTTGGAATAAGCTTTTTAGCTTATAAGGAATTATTATTTTCTTCTATTATTTTCCTAGTAATATCTAAATATCTAGATTTTGACTTAAATACTATATTTATTGGAATCCCACAAGTGGAAAAAGATTATGGAAAAAAAGAAGGATAAATTTGTTGCAAAGAAACTTAACAATATAGGAAACCTGTTTGATAGTATTAGTAATATTTTCCAAAGAAGTATACAGGACGAAGATTTTTATTCTACTATGGAAGGTTATAATATAGTAGATGAAATTTGTAATAAGACTTGTAAAAACTGCCCTAAGTATAAGAATTGTTGGGAAGAAAATTATTACAATACATATGCTAAAATCTTTAATTTTATAGGTACAATAGAAAGTAATGGAATCTCTATAAACAAATTTCCTTCGGATATAATAGGATCTTGTCAATATAGGGATATCTTAACTAATAATGTGATTAAGTACTATGAGAACTTGGAGAAAGATTATATTTGGAACAAAAGATTAATAGAACAAAGAAATCTCTTAGGAGAGCAACTTGAAGGATTGGGGGGGAAAATCATAAAAGATATAGCCAATGATGTGTATTCCAATACCATAATTAATAGTGAATTAGAAGATTTATTAATTAAAGAATTGAAAAACAGACGAATAGATATCTCAAATTTAACAGTAGTAGAAATAGAAAAAGATAATTTCGAAATAGAAGTGGAATTAGGTGGTTATATAGGCAACATAAAATATATGGAAAAGATTAAAAAAAATTATTTCTGATAGTCTAAATATCCCTTTAACTATTGATTTTACTTATTGTAATATAGGACATAAAAGAAATAATTTTAAATTATATAAAGCAAATAGATTTGCCACACTAACTGAAGTATCCACAGCAGCAAATTCAGAAAACAGAATATCTGGAGATAGTTATACCTTTGGCGAAATAGACAAAACAGCTTTCCTAGCCATTAGTGATGGTATGGGTATAGGAAGAAAAGCAAATATAGAAAGTAGTATTGCCATAGAACTTTTAGAAAAATTAATGGAGATTAATATGAATAAAAATATAATTATTAGGACAATTAATTCTGTTCTTAGGGCTAAATCAAATGATGAAATCTTTACAACATTGGATTTAGGATTTATTGATTTATATACTGGGAAATTACAAATATTAAAAACAGGTTCTCCCGCTACTTTTATTAAAAAGAAAGATAGGGTAGAGATAATTAATTCTAGTTCTTTGCCAATTGGGATATTAGAAAATGTAGATTTTAATATTTATGAAGAAATCCTAGAAGATGGTGATATAGTAATAATGATGTCAGACGGAATTCTTGATAGTAATAAGGATGTTGGGAATATAGATATTTGGATGAGGGATATAATCTCAAGAATAGATTCTCAAAATCCAAAGATTATAGCAGATGAAATATTAAAGATTGCTGAATTTGTAAGTAAAAATGGTTCTAAAGATGATATGACAGTCATGGCAACTAAAATTTGGAAGAGAACATAGGGAGAAAATTCTCCCTTTTTTTCAATTATACTTTAATTTCTAATAGATATGGGGTATATTAGTATATAGAATATTTTAGTGGTGATAAAATGGAAGATATAGTGTTTGAAACAATATTAGAGAATAAGTTAATCAATGAATATGAAAATGTAGTAGTTGGTGTTTCCGGTGGGCCAGACTCCATGGCCTTACTTTATTTGTTGTTAAAGATAAGAGAAAAGTTTGACTTTAATATTATAGTAGCCCATGTTAATCACGGAGTAAGAGGTGTTGAAGCATCAGAAGATGAGAGTTTTGTTAAGAGAAAAACTGAGGATTTAAATTTGCCTTATTATTCAAGAACTGTTGATATGATAGCTTATGGAAGGGAAAAGGAATAACAGCTGAAGAAGCAGGTAGGGAATTAAGATATGGATTTTTTAGGGAAATCTTATCTAATTTAGGTGGAGGCAAAATAGCAGTAGCCCATAATAGGAATGATCAAGCTGAAACTTTGTTAATGAGAATTTTTAGAGGTACTGGTATAGACGGTTTAAGAGGAATGGAGTTTAAAACGGGAGATATTATTAGGCCTATATTAAACATCAGTAGAGAAGATATAGAAAAGTATATAGAAGTAAATAGTATAGAAACAGTTTTAGATAAAACAAATTTAATGCCTATTTATACAAGAAATAAAATAAGATTAGAACTTATTCCATATATAGAGAAAAATTTTAATCCAAATATTATCAACACATTATGGAGACTATCCCAAACTTCATTAATGGATAGCAAATTCCTTGACAACTATTCACAGGATAAATATAAATTGTTATTGAAGTATAAGGATATAAATTGTATAATTTTAGATGCAGATTTGTTTAAAAAAACTAGATAAAAGTATAAAATATAGAGTTATAAGACGTTCAATCGAAGATATAGCTGGTAATATCCAAGGATTTGGTGAACAACATATTGCATCAATAGTTAACTTATTTGAAACTGGTGAAACAGGAAAAGAAACTCATTTACCCAATAATATTGTGGCAAAAATAGATTACAACGATTTAAAAATTTATAGGGATATTTTAGAAAAGACAGAAGATTTTATTTGTAAATTAGATTTAGGAGTTAATGATTTCCCTATTTTAGGTTATAGATTTAACCTAGAAATATTATCTAAAGAGGAATTGAAGGATATAAGTAAGAAAAAAAGAGATTAAAATATTTGACTTTGATAAAATAAAGGGCAATCTATACTTAAGAAATAGGAGGAATGGAGATAGGTTTATACCCTTTGGAATGTTAGGGAGTAAAAAAATTAAAGGATTATTTTATAGATGAGAAAATTTCTAGAAGCAAAAGAGATAAAATTCCTTTAATTGTTGATGAAGAAAATATATTATGGGTAGTAGGATATAGAACTAGCGAAATATATAAAGTAACTAAAGAGACAAAAAGATATTATCAATAGAATATTGTTTTAATTATAGCAAGGAGGATATAAATGGACAAAGTAATTAAAGAAGTATTGGTTAGTGAAGAAGAAATTCAACAACGAGTTAAAGAATTAGGGGAAGAGATTACAAAAGATTATAAGAATAAAGATTTAATGTTAGTTGGAATATTAAAAGGTGCAGTGATTTTTATGTCTGAACTTAGTAAACATATTAAATTACCAATTCTTATGGATTTTATGGCTGTGTCCAGTTATGGAGAGTCATCTATTTCAACTGGAGAAGTAAAGATAATAAAAGATTTAGATTTTTCAGTAGAGGGTAAAGATATATTAATAGTAGAAGATATTATAGATACTGGCCTTACCTTAGCATATTTAACGGATAATTTAAAGAAAAGGGGAGCTAAAAGCGTGAAAATCGTTACTCTTTTGGACAAACCAGATAGGAGAAATATCAAAGTTTATGTTGATTACCTAGGTTTCTTAATTCCAAATGAATTTGTTGTAGGCTATGGTTTAGATTATGCTGAACAATATAGAAATCTTCCCTTTGTTGGAGCATTAAAAGAAGAAGTATATAATCCAAATGCGGATAAATAGCAGGTTGTTGAATTACAGTAATTTATATGATATAATGATAAAATATTATCTACCCATATTTGGAGGGAGGACTTAATTTGAGAAGATTTTTTTAAAGGGATAAGTGTATATCTACTTATAATAATATTGATAATGTTTGGCGTCCGCATGATGGGGCAAAATGTTGAGCCTGTCAAAGAAATGGATGTTACTGAACTAGTAGAGAATTTAAACGATGAAAAAGTAGAAAAAAATAAGGATGGTAGGAAATATAGCTCAAGGTAAACTAGAAGATGGAACTCAGTTTAGGACATTGTTGCCACAGGAGGTTAGAGGTAATTTTTACGAATATTATCTTAAGGATTTAGTAGACAGCAAAAAAATCAGCTATAGTGGTGAAGATGAACCTGGCAGACCTTGGTATATAGAAATGCTACCAACTTTTTTTTAATGTTATTTGCTTTTGCAATATTTTGGTTTGTTTTTATGCAACAATCTCAAGGCGGAGGCGGAGGCAGGGTTATGTCCTTCGGTAAAAGTAGGGCTAAGCTTCATAAAGAAGAGGATAGCAAATTAATAACCTTTGATGATGTTGCAGGATTACAAGAAGAAAAAGAAGAATTAAAGGAAATTGTAGATTTTTTTTAAGGGCTCCACGAAAATATATAGAAATTGGAGCAAGAATTCCAACAGGAGTACTGTTAGTTGGGCCACCAGGAACAGGTAAAACTTATCTAAGTAAGGCTGTAGCTGGAGAAGCTAGGGTACCTTTTTTTTCACAATATCAGGTTCTGACTTCGTGGAAATGTTTGTAGGGGGGGTTGGAGCAAGTAGAGTTAGAGACTTATTTGAACAAGCAAAGAAAAATGCACCTTGTATAGTATTTATAGATGAAATAGATGCAGTAGGTAGAAGAAGAGGAGCTGGAATGGGTGGTGGCCATGATGAAAGGGAACAAACTCTAAACCAACTTTTAGTTGAGATGGATGGATTTGGAACCAATGAAGGGATTATTGTTATGGCAGCTACTAATAGACCAGACATCCTTGACCCAGCATTATTAAGACCAGGTAGATTTGATAGGACTATATATGTGGGACTTCCAGATATTAAAGGAAGAGAAGCCATATTAAAAGTTCATACCAAAAATAAGCCTTTAGATAATGATGTTGATCTTAAAGTTGTAGCCAAGAGAACACCAGGATTTACTCCAGCAGATTTAGAAAACTTAGTTAATGAAGCAGCCTTATTATCTGCTAGATTTAATTTAAAATCCATACCGATGCATTTAATTGAAGAAGCTTCTATTAAAGTTCAAGCAGGACCTGAGAAAAAGAGTAAGGTTGTAAGTGAAAAGAGAGAAAACTTACAGCATATCATGAAGCAGGTCATGCATTGACTGCTAGATTGATTCCTGGAACTGACCCAGTTCATTTGGTAACTATTATTCCAAGGGGAATGGCTGGAGGATTTACAGCTTATATCCCTGATGAAGATGTAAATTATGTAACTAAGAAGCAAATGGAAGATAGATTAGTTATTTTATTAGGTGGTAGAGTAAGTGAAGCTTTAATCTTAGGAGATATAAGTACAGGTGCTCAAAACGATATTGAAAGGGCAACTAAGATAGCTAGACAAATGGTTACCCACTATGGAATGAATGAAAAATTAGGACCTATGACTTATGGTACTGATGAAGAAGAAGTATTCTTAGGTAGAGACTTTGGTAGAGGAAGAAATTATTCAGAAGAAGTGGCAGCTACTATAGATAGTGAAATGAGAAAAATAATTGATAAAGCTTACAATACAGCAGAAGATCTTATTGAAAAGAATATAGAAAAACTTCATAGAATAGCTCAAGCTCTATTAGAGAAAGAAACATTAGATGCAAAGGAATTTGAAGCTTTGTTCTTAGGAGAAGAATTGGAAAATGTCATTGAAGATAATATTGAAGAACAAAATGAAAATAATAATGAAGATAATATTGAAGAATAAGATGGGGGGGTTTGTTCCCATCTTATTTTCTTATTAAGAGGAGGGATTTATAAATGTATTCAGGATATATTACAGATATAAAGGGTATAAAGGTAGGACATAGTCAATCTATTGATGGGATGACAGGCTGTACTGTAATTATTTGTGAAGAAGGTGCAACTGGAGGTGTAGATGTACGTGGCTCTGCTCCAGGTACTAGGGAAACGGATTTATTTAAACCAGAAAAGATGGTAGATAGAATCCATGCTGTAGTATTATCTGGAGGGTCAGCCTTTGGATTAGATGCTTCCTCAGGAGTTATGAAGTATTTAGAGGAAAAGGG
>JMBV01000056.1_pt1 | contig 42624 bp, 66 predicted proteins | sample 616531 | NCBI WGS metagenome assembly JMBV01 (sample SAMN02727904, study PRJNA239997) | anaerobic digester metagenome | biome: anaerobic digester; isolation source: mesophilic anaerobic digester inoculated with municipal waste water sludge... | place: Germany: Bielefeld University, CeBiTec ...
TTGGAGGTACCTGGCGGATTCGAACCGCCGTAAACGGTTTTGCAGACCGACGCCTAGCCACTCGGCCAAGGTACCGATTTTATGTAAAGCGGATGCAAATGTAGTGTAATTTTTTTTGAATTATAAAAGAGTTCACCCTTTTTTTCTTTAACAATTCTATACTAATATAGACTATCGTGAATGCTATGAAAATGTAACAGTTAGGTAAAAAAAGTCACGGAACACAATATAAACCATTAACTATAAATAGAATAATAGCCATTAAACGCCAGCGACATATCTCATTGATTATATGATATTTAAATAAATATTTATTGAACTATTGCAAATATTTTAGAACAGGAAATTCATGAGAATAGTAACCTGAAAGCATCGCTTACTCTCTTCACTTGCATTATCTCTATGGACACCTTCTTATCAAATCCTTTCAGGTTGTTAGAAGGAACAAGTATGCGCGAAAAACCCAGCTTTTCTGCTTCCTGAATACGTTGCTCGATACGGTTCACAGGGCGTATTTCTCCCGATAGCCCCCCCACTTCACCACAGAGACATGTGTCGCGATCGACCGTCATGTCGAGACTCGATGACAGAACGGCACTAATTATCGCAAGGTCCATACCAGGATCGTTCACTCTCAGGCCTCCTGCAATATTAAGGAAAACATCTTTTTGTGCGAGTTTGAAACCTGCACGTTTTTCCAAAACTGCAAGCAACATATTCATCCTCCTGATATCGAAGCCGGTAGCAGAACGTTGAGGCGTGCCGTATGCAGCTGTACTCACAAGTGATTGCGTTTCGATTAGGAAAGGGCGGATACCTTCAATAGCGGCAGCAATAGCAACACCACTCAACCCGTCATGGTTTTGTGAAAGTAATAGTTCCGAGGGGGGTTGTCTACCTCCCTCAGTCCAGTCTGATTCATCTCATAAATACCCAACTCGGCAGTACTGCCGAACCGGTTCTTAATCCCTCGCAGAATACGATACATATAGTGCTGGTCGCCCTCAAACTGCAACACAGTATCAACAATATGCTCAAGTATCTTTGGTCCTGCAATGCTTCCATCCTTGGTAATATGCCCGACAAGCAATACCGGAGTGCCAGATTGCTTTGCAAACTTCAAGAAAGAAGCAGCACACTCCCTTACCTGTGAGATGCTTCCCGGTGAAGACTCCAGAGCTTCGCTGTAAACAGTCTGGATGGAATCGATAATAAGCAGTTGCGGTGATGTTCTCTTCACATGCCTGAATATCTCATCGAGGTTGGTTTCACACAATATCAGGCAATCATCATTTTCAATTCCGATGCGTGCAGCACGAAGTTTCAACTGCCGAGCGCTCTCCTCTCCCGATACGTATAGAGAGCGAACATTTGATAGTTTCAGAATGGTTTGCAGTACCAGAGTAGATTTTCCAATTCCAGGTTCGCCGCCAATAAGCACCAGTGATGCCGGAACAAGCCCTCCTCCAAGTACACGATTTAACTCCGTGTCACACATATCAATGCGTGGTTCCTCGTCAGCCTTTATTTTACTCAACGGCAACGGATCGCTTTTAACTCCTTCAAACGAGCGGGCATCTTCATGTTTGTGCGCAGCATCTTTGCGTACCAGTTCTTCCTGGAATGTGGACCACTCTCCGCATGACGGGCATTTACCCATCCATTTAGGTGAATCATACCCGCAATTAGTACAAAAATATACTGATTTCAGTTTAGCCATTCTATAGTTGATTTAAATAGTAAAGATAGAAAAATTTATCCTATTTTTGTATTGCAACTAAAGTTAGATGTTCGCTCGCCGTAGCATAATCCAAATGAATTTGCCTTTTGCAAATACGGCTCAACGCGAATAGTGCAATTAAAGTCGGCATTTTTCTCGCGATGGCATAGCTCAAGCAAGCTTGCTATGCTCATTTCGCTTGACGAAAAAGTTTAAAAAAACGAAAAATATGTCAGTAATACATTCATTGATCTCAAGATCACTCAATATCAACTTAAAGAACGTAGAAAGCACACTCAAACTACTGGACGAAGGGGGGGCAACAATTCCCTTTATCAGCCGCTACAGGAAAGAAGTAACCGGTGGACTGGATGAAGTGCAGATAGCAAGTATCAAAGAACTGAACTTGAAATATCTTGAACTTGAAAAGCGAAAGGAGTATGTGCTTAAATCAATAACTGAACAGGAGAGACTAACACCGGAACTCGAAAAAAAATTACAGAATGCTGGAGCACCACTGAACTTGAAGACCTTTACCTCCCTTTTAAGCCCAAGCGGCAGACACGAGCAGAAATTGCCCGCAAACACGGCTTGGAGCCACTAGCCAAGTGGCTTATGGCTCAGTATTTCAAACCAGTGGAAACGGAAGCCTTTAAGTACGTAAAAGAGGAGCTGCTCGATGCTGGATCAGTACTCAAGGGTGCTTGCGATATTATTGCCGAATGGGTAAATGAAGATGTGAATACCCGGCAGACAGTACGCAATATCTTTGCACGTGAGGCGGTAATAACTTCTAAAGTAGTGAAGGGGGGGAAAGAGGATCAGGGAGAAAAATACAGAGACTATTTCGACTTCTCCGCCATGCTTTCGCGTTGTCCATCGCACAGGATTTTAGCGATCCGCCGCGGAGAAGCAGAGGGTTTTTTTACGTGTTTCTATTTCTACCGACGATGAAAAATGTCTCAATACGCTGGTACTCCGTTATGCCAAAAACGATAGTGAAGCAGCCGATTATGTGAAAAAGGCTGTTATTGACGGTTACAAGCGTCTGCTCAAACCATCAATTGAAACGGAGTTTGCCAATCTCTCCAAAGAGAAAGCCGATGAGTCAGCTATAGCTGTATTCGCAGAAAATCTTCGTCAACTGCTCCTGTCACCGCCACTTGGACAAAAGCGCATACTAGGCATCGATCCAGGTTATCGCACCGGCTGCAAGCTGGTTTGTCTCGATGAACAAGGGAGCCTACTTCACAATGAAACAATCTACCCCATCCTCCGCAGAACGAGTTTAGCAAATCGGCCGGCAAAGTGAGCAAGCTTGTCACTACCTACAAAATCGACGCCATTGCAATCGGGAACGGGACAGCAAGCCGTGAGACAGAGCGGTTTATCGCTAACCTGAGGTACGACCGTGAGATAAAAGTGTATGTGGTGAGTGAGAATGGCGCCTCCATATATTCGGCATCAAAGACAGCACGTGAGGAGTTCCCGGAATATGACGTCACGGTACGTGGGGGGGCAGTATCTATAGGCAGGAGGCTTAGCGACCCGCTGGCAGAACTGGTGAAGATAGATCCGAAATCGATAGGAGTGGGACAATATCAGCACGATGTAGACCAGTCCAAACTGAAACAGTCTCTCGACCAGACTGTGGAGAGTTGCGTGAACCTCGTGGGAGTGAACCTCAACACTGCAAGCAAGCATCTGCTAATGTATGTATCCGGCTTGGGCGAGTCTCTGGCACAGAACATTGTGAATTACCGTACAGAGAATGGTATATTCCGTTCGCGGAAAGAACTGAAAAAAAGTACCACGCCTTGGCGAAAAAGCTTTTGAACAGTGCGCCGGGTTCCTGCGTATTCCCGATGCAGAAAATCCACTTGACAATTCAGCTGTGCATCCTGAAAGTTATCCTGTAGTTGAGAAAATGGCTAAAGATCTGAAATCATCGGTCAGGGACCTGATCGGCAACAAGCAATTGATTGAGACTATCGACATAGACAGTTACAAAACGATAAAACAGGCAGGGAAACACTCATCGATATCTTGCAGGAACTGGAGAAACCGGGGCGTGACCCACGAACAAAAGCTCAGGTCCTGGAATTTGATGCCAGTATCCGCACCATTGATGATGTGAAAGAGGGGGGGATGACTCTTCCGGGAATCGTAACAAACATCACCAATTTCGGATGTTTCGTGGACATCGGAATAAAAGAGAACGGGCTGGTACATATATCTGAGCTGGCTGATAAATTCGTATCGAACCCAACCGATGTTGTTTCATTGCATCAGCATATCCGCGTGAAGGTGCTGTCTGTTGATTTGGAGCGAAAAGAATTCAATTGAGCATGAAGAATATCGGTTAACAGAATAGGCCTGTAATTTACAAAAGGAAATATATAAAATATTGGCTCACACTTCATAAATCACCAATTAATCTCCAACTGCCTGTCAAACAGATTAAAGCTTTTCCGATGATGCCCGGTAATGCCGTACTTCCTGATAGCTGCACGATGTGCCTTTGTAGGATATCCTTTATTCCTGTCCCAGCCATAGAAAGGATATTCCTCGTGTAGCTGCCTCATATATTCATCCCGGTAAGTTTTTGCTAAAACCGAAGCAGCAGCAATGGAAAGGTACTTTGAATCACCCTTGATTACACAGGTGTATGGAGTATTCATATAGGGAGAGAAACGATTTCCATCAACAAGAATATGCTCAGGGGGGTAAAGTAAGGCGAGATAATGCGCGGTGCATTGCTTTTACGGAAGCCCAAAGGATATTCATTTTATCAATCTCTCCGGGAGTGCATACTCCCAAAGCAAAGCTAAGAGCATTTTCTTCAATTACTGGGCGCAGTTCATCTCTTTGATTTTCGGACATTTGCTTTGAGTCATTTAGATAATCACAATGAAAATCAGCAGGAAGGATTACCGCTGCGGCAAATACCGGACCGGCAAGGCAGCCTCGTCCTGCTTCATCGCAACCGGCTTCCAAACGGCCAGGGCTAAGACATGGCAATAAACCAGCAAAAAGCTTCATTCAATCTCACTCTATCTCTTTAAAACAACTCAATCACCACATTGTTATCCTCTGGGGGGGAAAATCAAAAGCAAAGGAATTTATATCTGCTTCTCCTTCCATAAGTATGGCAAAATCACGAACAGCCGTCATCATTTCCATATCGGGCATCTCATCACCTCTTACATGAAGCAAGTTCATTTTCACAATCAAATCGGTAATCGTCTGTTTCATTTCACAGGACATCGTCAAGCCAATTCTATTCAGCCTGCCAAATACCACTCTACGGGTAATTCTCTCCAGCTTTTGTCTATACTCTTTATCAAGAAATGGATTTCCCGGCACAGAGGATATAAAACGAGTATCTATTGATAAGTTTTGTTGGTCAATAGCATTATTCTATATACAAAAGGATACTGTGCCAGACTTGCAGTCTCCACATCGTAAATTGTATTACCGGCAGAAGTGACTCTCAGTGTAATATCATTGGAGTGAAAATGTCCCGTAAAAACCACATTTAACCCGGCATCGGCCAGAAGATCAGCATTTTTCTGCCAATCCTTCACAAGATAATTTGGAAAAAAAGGCTGCCTGATAAGGGAAATGCTCTACCAGTCCGTGGTGCATCATCCCCAAAATTCGAATATTTTTTTTCTCTCGCTTCACGAACTATATCTAGCGCCCAATCCAAAGTTTGCGTGCGAATTGTGCCACCAGTAATAGAGCTCTTGCTACTCTCATCGTAACGGTTGGTATCTAAACATAGCAACCAGGTAGTTTCATTTATTTCAGCCAGATAACTCAAAGAAACATCATCTCTTTTCAATGCTCCTCCATAACCAAACAATGCGTATAGCTCAGCAAATTCTTTCCTGGAAACACTTTTTACCGGAGTAGGATCCATTCCTTTATAAGCTTTTGCATCTGGAACATTCACATCGTGGTTCCCTGGAATAACAAAAACACGTGTACCCTCATCTTGAAGCGGTTTTAGTTTATCAATAAAATCGATATGGCTTTGTTGTTCACCATTATTTGTAATATCGCCGGCTATAAGCAATATATCGGGTGCAACATCTTTTAATTCGTCAACAACCTTGTTCAGCACCTCATGCAAGTCGCCCACATTCCTGCCTGTAGCCTCCTCATAGGCATAGAGTGCATCACCTTTGCAAACAAGCTGTGGCGAGAGAAAATGTATATCGGTTATCAACGCTATCTTCAGCTGATCCGGATAGGCTGATGCGCGACAAGTAAAAATGACAACAAGAAAAGAAAGCATTGACAGGTAGCCTCTCATCTCCTGTTTCTGTTTAGTAAACATTTCATATCTTCAATCCACCTCTCAAACGGGCTGCATTCAATCTGCAAAAAAAACTGTTGGTAAGCTTTTTAAATTCAAAAGGAACCGACTTATACTTTCCCCACACATGTTCCACCAAATCGGGATAATCAATATAGGGATTACGGTTTCCCTGTATCTTGTACACCTCTTCATTCCTTCTAACCTCTTTACTGCTGACCGGATCATCGCGATGCCACTTTAAAAGTAGTAGGAGCGACCATTCACTGAATCCAGGATATCTGAGCCCACCAACCTGGTCTGAGCTCCAGTAGGGAATCCTGTCTTCATAGGCTGTTACAACATAGAGCAGAGACCGGGCAAAATCGCCCTTGTATTCATCAACTGGTTCAAAAATTGTTTTAGTATAGTCCCCCGAAAGTGTTCCTTCCAACTTTTGAACCGTTAGAAGATTCCCAGTAGGTTATTCCTGCTTCTCCAAAAGGAAGGCTACCCCGTCGATTGTTAACGTAACCATCGGCAGGATAAATGTGAAATAGATCTGATTCCAATGATTTAGTACCGTTAAACCAGCTTAGAGGCATTATATGCTCACGGTTATAGCAATCACCCTCTTCTCTGTAGGAACCGCAACGGTCAGTAGTAAAGTCATAAAGGTATTTGGGCCCCCCCCATCCGATCTATCTGAATACATGTCCCATACTTTGTTATTCTTTCGTGTATCGGTTGTTTCAAATACCTTCCACAAATGAGAGTATGGAATCACTTTGGGATCCTTAATAATATTATATAATGCAGTCTTCAGTTCAGCACCACTCATCCATCGGCTGCGGAATAATACCCTTCCGGAACCTGAGAGTAAAGAGTAAATCCAATCAGCAGAAAAACAGCAGTGAGAATCCTTTTACTAGAATACTCCATTTCTTATATGATACATGGTGCAAAATCGCACCGAATAAATGTCGGCCTAAATTGCAAATATAGTTATTTCATTTATTTGCGCCATACTCAAAACGGTAAAAAAAACAGAAAAGTTAATCAGACAAAAGTCATATTCCTGCATATCAGGAGTTCAGTATTCTTTCAATCTCATCAATATCTGAACGGAAGCTTTTGTCAACATCATAGTAGTTTTTTTACTGTATTACAAGCATGAAGTACTGTTGCATGATTACGGTTGCCCACCTGTACACCTATCTGGGAGAGAGATAACTCAGTGTGCTTTTTGATAAAAAACATTGTCACCTGGCGCGCCTGTACAATTTCCCGCTTTCGTGAGGCCGACTGAATAAGCTCATTTTTCACATTATAAAACTCAGATACCGTATCCTGTATCTTCTGTACAGTAATCCGTTTCCTCTCGAATTTTATACTTTGTTCCACCACCCTCCTTGCCAGCGCCATATCAATTTCACGATTGTTGATAATAGAATGCGCCATGAGTGATACAACTATTCCCTCCAGATCACGTACGTTTTCTGTCACATTTTCCGCAATATATTCTATCACATTATCAGGTATAGAGAGTCCGTCGGACAACACCTTGTTCTGAAGAATCTTCTTTCGCAGCTCCTTATCGGGGCGTTCCAGTTTTGTGGTCAAGCCCCCCCATCGAAAACGTGTAAGCAGCCTCTCCTCAACCCCCCCTTGCATATCCATGGGAGCACAGTCTGATGTCATAACCAACTGTTTGTTATTCTGATGCAAGTGGTTGAAAATATGGAAAAAAAGTGTTTTGCGTTTTTTTCCAATCCCGATAGTTCATGAATATCGTCAATCAGCAAGACATCAATACTCTGGTAGAAATTGATAAAGTCGTTTATTGTGTTGAACCGCCGAGCATCGGTATATTGAACCTTAAAGAGATGTGCAGACAGATATAACACCTTTTTTTTCAGGGTATAATTCCAGCACTTTTGATCCGATTGCATGGCAGAGATGGGTTTTGCCCACACCAGAGTGCCCATGCACAAAAGTGGGTTGAATGCAGTTTCGCAGGATTCATAGCTACTGCCTCTGCTGCTGTTCGTGCCAGACGATTGCTCTCCCCCCCTCAAAAAAATTGAGAAAGGTGTACTTTGAATTTATCTGTGAATCGAACTCTGATGTCTCCACCCTGTCGAACGGGCTTGGCACTTTGGCTGAAATTTTTTTAGAAATGTTCTTTTCTACACCTGCTAAAGGTTTCCTCTCTCCTCGAAGCTCAACAGCGGTGTTACTTTCTGTTTCAACAAGTATACGATAGTTGAGGATAGTACCATCACCAATCTCCCTATAAAGGGTCTGTTGGATAAGATCAAGGTATTTGTCCTCAAGATACTCATAAAAAAAACTGACTGGGGACCTGAACGGTCAGTACATTGTCAAGGTACTTTAAAGGTACAATAGGAAGAAACCATGTATTGAATGCTGGTTCGGGTATATTATCCCGAATAACTTTCAAACAGTTATCCCATAAAAGTCGGTAATCTTTATTCATTAGCACAAATGGTCTTTTTCTTTCCAGAAACTAAGTACAAATTTTCAAAAAAAATTGAGAAAAAAAAATTGAGTTCATCAAGTGACTTTTTTTCGCGAAAAAAAACACTATTTATCAACCCGATACAGGCATCTCATTATATGACAGCATATTAGTAAAACTTCTTGATCTAAACATGGCTGATTGACAACATGATATAAAAAGCATTAACACTCTTAAATTAATGCAAATATACTACATTTTTATTACCTATCTTCTGCTATACAAAGAGTTTCATCAATAATTGCCAAAAAAAGACATTATTTAGAATGATTCTAATTAAATAATTTCTACAGTAACGAGATGAAACCTCTGAAACCTAGAATAAGCGCACTCTTACAGTCAAATACCTCTCCGGATTCTGACGAATATCTTCGAGCAGTTTTGAAGCAGTATCCAAAGTTACGCTCAAACTGTCATATAGTTTGGTGTCGTTCAAAAGCAGGCCCAATGAATTATCGTTACTGTTAAGCTTTCCGGTCAACAATTTTAGATTGTTTGCTGTTTCATCAATTGAAATAAAAGTAGTCTTAATATCCAATTGACTCAGCCCTCCGCTAAAATCTTTCAAATCGTTTGATACAGAAGCGAGATTATTCCCAATCTCTGGAAGTTCTTTTTCCAGTGAGCCTACGATACGGTTCAAGCTTGCACTTGAGTTGTTAAGTTGCTCTATTGTTTGGCCTATACCATTAATTGAACGTTCCCATGAAGGGTGTGACAAAATCTTGTTCAATGAAAAAAGGACAGAATCGATTCGCTGAATAATAGAATCGGCCATAGGCATCATGCCAGCAACATCATCCATAAGCCCTGTCTCTTTTCCCCCCCGGTAATTGTATCGCCAGGCTGAAGATAAACGCCTGATGGTGCCATAAACAGATTTACTGTTGATGCACCAAACATATCGATACCATATTCGAGATAACTACCTTCAGTAATCCTTATGCCTTCATCAAGATTAATTCCTACTGCAAATTGCATTGGTTCAGTGCTGATAATATTTATTGTGTTTATCAGTCCTATTTGATATCCTTTTACATATACGGGTGAAGAAATTAATAATTTCGATACATCCTCAAATACAGCATAATATTGATTCTGCCTTTTGAAAATATTTATCCCTTTAAGAAAATTAATTCCGAAATAAATCATGACGAGGCTTGTAATAAATGCCAGCCCTATAAGCGCACTCCTGTTTAAGTTTTTATTCATACGATTAAAGCTGTTTATTTTACTCGTTCCCCCCCATTTTCAAACTCGATAATGAACGCATCTTTGAATTTTTTTCTGGACATCTCTCAGTAATCTCCTCACCTCATCAGGATTATCGGTACTTCCGTATGTATATTTGTAAATTTTGCCGTCTAAATAATAATCAACAGGTTCAACCCTTTAAATGCAGCTGCACCGTTTTCAATTTTTCGCGATGATGTTAGAAACTGAATTCTGAATTCTTTCCCGTTTTCAACAGCTGACAATGCATGCGAATCGGTGTCCTGTGAAACATTTTCCTGAAAACCACGTGTTCCTGTATTGGTGAATAGGTGGCTCTTTTTGTCATACTCTCTCTTATACTCTCTGAAGCCATTGTAAACTGACTGAGCCAAAGAGGACTGTCCTGCTTCACTCTTAAGGTATTTTTCATCCTGTCTGTTGCTTATATATCCCAATTCAACTAGAATACTCGGCATAGCCACCTCTCTCAGCACAAGGAATCCGGCCTGGCGTACATTTCTGTTTACCCTTTTAGAGTTTAACACAAGTTGATTCTGTACTAATGAGGCAAGACGTACACTCTGGTCAAGGAACTCGTTAGCCATAAACTCAAATATTATATATGACTCCGGCTCGTTAGGATTAAATCCTTCATATTTTATAGAATAGTCTTCCTCATACATTATCACAGCATTCTCAGCTTTTGCCACGTCTAGATTATCTTTACTTCTATGCAGCCCAAGAACAAAGGTCTCCACACCTTCAGGCGATGTCCTTTTTCTTTCGAGAGCATTGCAATGAAGAGAAATAAACAGATCGGCACGGGCCTTGTTAGCTATCTCCGCCCTTTTATTTAGTGCCACAAAACGGTCGCTGCTTCGTGTATATATAACATTAACATCGGGGTGATTGCTCTTAATGAGTTTACCCAATTTCAGTCCTACCGAAAGGACAATATCCTTCTCTTTTGAACTCTGCCCTACAGCACCCGGATCCTTTCCCCCATGGCCGGGATCTATAACAACTGTGAATTTACTGTTTGAGCGAATATCTTATTTACATTGAAGAGTGAAACAGGCAAGCTCAGAAACAGCAAGAAAAGCAACTCTCTACAGTGTTTCATGTGAACCTCTTTTCTGCAAAAATAGACATAAAATTTATATTGAAAACAGTTATTCCGAATTCGCAAAAAGAATTTGCACAACTTTGAAAGAATTTAACAAGAAATAAGCCTCTGCCAAGGTAGAAAGGCATGAAAAAGGAAATAACCAGCAAAAAAATTGAGATGCCAATTATCTCACAGCCTCAGAAATTGTACTACGCAGACAGTCTTCAGCTAGTCAACTAAGGCATCAACTCAGCCAGCTTATCAAACAACTCGTTACCTCTCAAATTCTTTTCTATGATGATCCCCCCCTCTTTATCCAAAAGTACAGTATGAGGAATACCATTAATAGCATACATATCAACCAATGGGCTGTCCCAATATTGCAAGTCGGACATCTGCGGCCAGGTCATATTCAAATCCTTTATCCCCCCCTGAATCCAGTCAGCATGATTTTTGTCAAAAGATACACCTATAACTTCAAAACCTTTTTCCTTATATTTATCATAAGCGGCTACCACGTTAGGCATTTCATTGCGACAAGGGCCGCACCAAGAGGCCCAAAAATCCACTAACACATATTTCCCCTTTCCTGCATAATCAGAAAGTGAGACATCATCTCCTGAACTACTCTTCAACGTAAAATCAACAAATTTTTTTTCCCTACAGCTACATTTTCAACATTTTCCAGATGCTTCATTATTTTTTTAATTTTCTCTTTACCCTTAAAGTCATCATCTGCCAATGAAAGGATCTCTTTCTGCTGTTCAGGCTCAAACATTGAAGAAGAGTTCAGAAAAATATATTCTCCAAGCTCGTTCTTGATATTATCTTTTATAATGGTGAAAGTCAAATCAGCCAATTGACCTTCAATATTATCGTATGCTTTATTAATTTCAGCCTCCAGAGAGTCGGTCATCTCCCCGGCAGCCTTTGTACTGTTATATTGCTCTATCAGACTTTTTATTTCTTTCCTCAGAATATTCTGTTTCAGCCTGTAATCAGTATAGGCACTATTTATTTTAGTTCCCTTTACAATAATCACGGAATCGAACCTTACATCCAGCTTACCCGGTTCAACCAATATCGGTATTCCGCTTGCCTTCTGCGGATCAACTGATTCATCAAGTATAATAAAACGAAGCTCCTGAACATCAACGATTCCCGAAAAGGAAAACTTTCCGTTTTGAACTATTCCGCTATCAGTTATGATCATAGTATCATCTGCCATTTTTTTTGCAAATAGACATTTGTCCCTTCGTAAGCCACATCAGCAACAGTACCTTTTATTTTGTATTTGGCGTTGTTTTGGCATGACAGAAAAACGCCCGCTGCTAAAAACAGTAAAATTACTTTTTTTCATCTTATATCTTTTTATAGTTAGACAGTAGCAAAGATATGTAAAAAGTCCAGACAAAGAAGGAACTTGCTAATTTTTTTTGCACGGTTGCAATAATCAAGAATATTATTCGTTTAAATCATATATTTTAAGCTTCGCAAGAATTAAATATTATCTCATACAGCCTAATATAAGACATATAATAATAACCTGATATGGGTAAGTATCATAATAATAAATTTGAATTAATTGCCGGGGATACTCCCGGCAATGAGCCTTCAGAACTCACATTGTCCTTTTTAAGGCAATTTGCCAGAAGCCTTAAGGTGGAAAAATATCGGGGGGGACTGCAGGTCAAGACACATGATGAAAACTGAATGAATGCGCCCTTTAAAGTAGAGACTCCATTTTACCGGAATAAAGATTTTTCCTATCTTTGAATTTCAAAAAAATAATTTTTATAGCATATGAGCACAATGGTAGCACCGTCTCTTTTGGCGGCTAATTTTCTTAATCTGAAAAAAAGATATTGAAATGCTGAACCGTAGCGAGGCAGACTGGATTCACCTTGATATTATGGACGGTGTTTTCGTTCCCAATATCTCTTTCGGTTTTCCCGTTATCAATCTCTTGCGAAAATCACTGATAAACCATTGGATGCGCATTTGATGATTGTGCAGCCAGAGAAATTCACCAATGAGATTGCAGCTGCAGGAACTGCTTACATGAATGTTCACTACGAAACCTGCCCCCATCTTCACCGGGTTATACAGAGTATCAGGGCTAAAGGAATGAAACCAGCCGTTACTCTAAACCCGCATACTCCGGTATCTTTACTTGAAAATATACTTCCCGACCTTGACATGGTGTTGCTGATGTCGGTAAACCCCCGGATTTGGTGGCCAGCAATTTATTGAACACTCCTTAAAAAAAGGTTGACCAGTTAAAAAAATATGATTCAAAAAAATGGGCACCGCCACTCTTATCGAGGTTGATGGCGGAGTCAATCTTGAGACTGGGAAGAGGCTTGTGGATGCCGGCGCCGATGTACTTGTAGCCGGGAGCTTTATCTTTTCTTCTGATAATCCGGAGGAGGCAATAAGTCAGCTGAAGTCGCTTTAACGCCTCTTTAACCGGCCTTCATCTCTGATTTTTAAACTGCCTGCACCGTTTGTAAGCACCTGCTTGTCAATAGAGTGCTTTTATTTATTGTAATTCACTTTCATGTCTAAATGAAGGTACTGATTGGAAAAACACCCTTCTTTCGTCTATTGATTCCCGTTATAATAGGTATTGCGGCATGTTCAATATTTCCGTGGATAGTACTCTTAACTCCTCTAACTGGCTTGACTGGATTATCCCTGATGCTGTTCTCTTACCGCACAAAAAAAGTATAATTTCAGACTCAGATGGCTTTTTGGCGCTGGGGTATTTCTCTTTTTGTTTGCCCTTTCAATACACCAGTATGATGAGCAGGAACATCAAACCAGATTTACCTTTTCCAATGGCGAGCTGAGCTATATTGGCATTGTACAGGATATTCCAGAAAATAAACCCCCCGATCCATAGCAATAAACATGAAAACAGCATCTCCTACTATGAGGAAAATTATTCTTTACCTGGAAAAAACAGATGAGGCAATGTCTCTGAAACCGGGTGACGAAATTGTTTTTGCCACACAGTTACAACCTTTCCGGAATTTTGGCAACCCTGACGACTTCGACTATTCTAGGTTCATGAAAATAAAGGGTTTTGCCGGATTTGGATTTGTTACTGCCGGCAGCTGGCGTGCAACAGGTAGAAAATCATTCTCAATTCCAATTCTTTCCCAGAATCTCCGTGCCAAAGCACTTGATTTTTACCTCAGATTCAACCTCGACAGAGATGCATACGCTTTATTGTCAGCAATTACTCTTGGTTATAAAGCATACCTGACCGATGATATGAAGGAGGCGTTCAGGGCATCAGGAACTTCGCATGTATTGGCCGTTAGCGGATTGCATGTAGGTATTATATATATTATTATCAATACTATGTTTGCTTTTCTTGGCAAAACAGGAAAAAGTTTTAACATAAGGCAATGGCTGGTAATACTTTTACTTTGGGGGATATGCGTTCATTGCCGGGATGTCTGCTTCGGTAATACGTGCTGCAATAATGCTCACTATATACTGCCTTGGAAGAATCAGTAAGGGAAGGGGGGGATTTACATACAACACACTGGCTGCAGCTGCTTTTCTCATACTTATTTTCCGTCCATTCTTCATTTTCGATATTAGTTTTCAGATGAGCTTCGGAGCAGTTTTTGCTATCCTTTATTTTAATCCTAAGATAAATAGTCTTTATCGTCCTGCAAACAGAGTGGCAACATATATATGGGAGTTGCTAACTGTGTCAGTATCGGCACAACTGGGCGTTTTCCCTCTGGTCCTTTACTATTTCGGGACATTCCCAACATATTTCTTTATAACTAACATTCTGGTAATACCAATGATTGGATTAATTATCTATGGAACCCTTCCACTTGCTGCAATGGGAGCACTCAATTTCCTGCAGTCTGATATACTGGAACATTCATATAATTTTTTTTCAATGGATTGTGAAGATACTTGCCGAAGCAACATTAAAAATTGTATATATTTCTGAATCAATCCCTTTTGCGCAAATATCGGATATTCACATTACACTATTCCAACTTATAGTGCTCACGTTTATTATCTTTACCTTTACCCAATTTCTCTATTCAAAACGGCCTGGAAATCTCATAATATCACTTTCTGCTATTTTATTATTTCAACTTACCATAACGCACAACATTATGTCTATGCCTTCTCCAAAAATAGTTGTATTTAATCATTCCAGTAAAAGCGATATAGCCGTGGTTGTCAAAAACAGACGCATTTTTGTGGAGGTTCCTCACAACGGACTGCTACCTCATCCCGAAAAAAAGTATTCTTCGTATTTCGGATGATTATTTCGACAATTACATCGGCCGGGAGAGGTTTAATACTGATATACTTATACTTTCGCAAAAAAAGATATTTTAATATTGAACAAATACATAACATTTTTAACCCGTCCACAATTGTTTTGGACAGCTCTCTACCGCGTTTTACAGCAAAAAAATGGAGATGGAATGCATCCGGTTGGGTATAAAGGTTCACGATGTGGCGCAAAACGGGGGGGCTTTTTCAGTAAATTTTTAGTAATTTTGTCGCTCATCATCTAAAGGGTGCAGATTAAAATGAACTTTACAAAATCCATCTCCCATGTTATCAAACCCAAGAGAGTGAAGCAGATAATGGAGTCTGTCGACAGGTCCGAAAAGATCGTTATCACCACTCACCTCTCCCCCGATGGAGATGCGTTGGGAGCCTCTCTTGCTTTATTTCATTATCTGAAGGCAAAGAGAAAAAAAAGGTGAGGATTATTGTCCCCCCCAACTCCTTTCCCTATTTTCTTAAATGGATGGAGGGTGCAAACGAAGTTGAAGTGTATGAATACAATCCCGCAGCCGGGCAACATATACTTCGGTCGGCTGATCTGATTTTTGCTCTCGATTACAACATCTCAAAAGAGTTGGAGACATGGCGCCCTTCCTCGAAAATTCACTAGCGAAAAAAAATTCTTATCGACCACCACCCTTTCCCCCCCGGTGATAACTTCGATATAATTGTATCTCATCCCGAAATATCCTCCACAAGTGAACTCATATTCAGGCTGCTCTTTCAAGCCGGAAAATATGACGAGATAACACAAGCCGGGGGGCGGAATGTATCTATTGCGGCATGATGACAGATACCGGCGGGTTCACCTACAACTCAAGTGATCCTGAGATATTTGAGATCATCAGCATGTTGCTGCGTAAAAAAAATAGACAAGGATACCATCTATTCGCGGGTATTTCACAACTTTACTGAAAACAGGTTTCGCCTTTTAGGCTTCACACTGTCGCAGAGAATGGAGATTTATCCTGAACTTCATGCTGCCCTTCTATACCTCTCAAAGGACGACCAGGGACAATTTCGCATCAACAAAGGTGATACAGAGGGATTTGTAAATTATCCGCTCAGCATCAAAAATATCATATTTTCTACATTCATCCGAGAAGAGGAAGGACTGGTAAAACTATCGTTTCGTTCCCAGAACTCATTCCCTTGCAACGAGTTTGCAGCGGAATTCTTTAACGGTGGTGGGCATCTGAATGCTTCAGGAGGAGAACATATTGGTTCATTAGAAGAGGCGCTTCGTATTTTTCAGACGGACTCAAAGCATATGAAGATAAGCTTCGAAAAGCCAACAACGAACTTTAACCCATTTTTAAGAATAGATAATGTTTATTTCGGTGTAATAGATGTGTTTTTTACGTAGATTGTTTAATTTTGTAACTTGGATTTCGGTGTACGGATTTTTTTTAATATTGAATTAATTTTATGAAGAAAATAAATATAATTCCTTTTTTTTGCTCATCGGGCTGCTGATTCTAATAATTTCTTGCAATGACAGGAAGTCGTATGCCGACTACCTGAAAGATGAATCTAGGGCAATCAACCTGTTTATTGCAAAGAACAATTTTGCTATCCTGGACAAATTCCCTGAAAATGGCAATTTCGAAGAAAAAGAGTTTTATAAAGATCCGAATACAGGAGTTTACTTTAACATAATCTCTTACGGAGATACAACTGATAGCAAACAGTGGAGGGTACAGTGGAGAGAGAAGGTGTTTATTCGTTTCAAAGGGTTGCAATATTTTATGTCTAACGACACTATAAGGTATTCCAATTCTCAGAGCACCTTCCCCCCCGAAGAGCTTGAATTTTAGGCCCTGTTACTTCATCTAACAAGAACAGCTACGGAACCCCCCCGGCGTGGGCTGTGCCTCTGTTATATATAGGCCATAACGGAAAGGTAAAATGATTGTGCCTTTCGAGGTGGGATCTTCTTACGACAGGTCTCAATACCAACCAACATATTACGATGAGGTTTCATACAGGTTTGAAAATCATATAAACAAGTGATTGGCTGACGGAAATATTCATTAAAACAGAAAATGGACGTCAGATTATCTTTTTCGCATCATTCAGGTTCAATATAATTTAGAAAATCAGAATCCATATGACATTGATTAAATCCATATCCGGCATCAGAGGGACAATAGGTGGTGCAACAGGAAACAACCTCACTCCACTCGACATAGTGAAGTTTACTGCTGCCTATGCAACATTTATTAAAAATTCATTACAGGTGAAGAAACCTGTAATAGTAGTAGGCCGCGATGCCCGAATCTCAGGTGAGATGGTACACCGCATAGTCACTGGGCCCTCATGGGGGGGATGGGCTGCAACGTAACTGATATTGGAATGGCTACTACCCCCCACAACAGAGATAGCAGTAATAAAGGAAAACGCCTCCGGAGGAATAATTATCACGGCTAGTCATAACCCAAAGCAGTGGAATGCGCTGAAACTCCTTAATAACAAAGGGGAATTTCTTAATGCGGATGAGGGGGGGCAACAGATTCTCGCCATTGCCGAAGAAGAAGATTTTGCATTCTCTCAGGTAGATGATCTGGGTATAATTACACAGAAGCAATATCTTCACGAACATATTCAAAGTGTTCTGTCCCTGGAACTGGTAGATAAAGAAGCTATTAAAGCTGCCAATTTCCGTGTAGCCATAGATTGTGTAAACTCTGTAGGAGGAATTGCAATCCCTGAATTACTCTATGCCTTAGGAGTTAAAGAGATATTTAAGCTTCACTGTGCACCACATGGTAATTTCTCACATAATCCTGAGCCACTACCTCAACACCTGACAGAGCTCTCTTCACTTACAAGAAGCTCTAAGGCAAACGTTGGATTCGCGGTTGACCCTGACGTGGACCGGCTTGCCATCTATTGTGAAAATGGTGAACCTTTTGGCGAAGAGTATACACTTGTAGCCGTTTCAGACTACGTTTTGCAAAATACTCCGGGCAACACTGTCTCCAACCTGAGCTCAAGCCGCGCCTTAAGAGATGTCACACTTGAGAGAGGCGGAGAATACCATGCGGCAGCCGTTGGTGAGGTTAATGTTGTTGCCAGGATGAAAGAGGTGAACGCTGTGATTGGTGGAGAAGGTAACGGAGGGGGGGTTATCTATCCCGCCTCACACTACGGACGGGACGCACTTGTTGGTGTTGCTCTTTTTCTTACACACCTCGCTAAATCGGGTAAGAAACCATCTGAGCTGAAAAAGATATATCCCTCATACTATATGGCTAAACAGAAGGTAGAACTCACACCCGAAATAGATACTGACTCTGTTCTTGAAAAGATGAAAGAAAAATTCAGCGACCAGCAGGTAACTGATATCGATGGAGTGAAGATAGATTTTCCGGACAAATGGGTCCACTTGAGAAAGTCCAATACTGAACCAATTATACGCGTTTACTCTGAGGCACACTCTATGGAGGAGGCAGAAGAGATAGGTAAAGATATAATAAACCTTATTAAAGAACTCACCTAATATAGCATAACAGTCATATGTTTTTATCACTCAATTGCCACATCATCTTTTGACGTGGCAATTGAATTAAATAGACAGGATATGAAAGATGCATTAATTAGCCGCGAAGACCTGAGGAAGCTGCATCCCGTGTTCCGTGGAAAATATGGAGATAAGATCATCGATTTTGGTGTAAAATATCTGCCTTACATGTTCCGAATGAGATTTACAATAGATCAAAACACCTTACAGGCCCGGCTTTCTGCAAGGATGTTTTGGATAATCTGGAAATTATCAGGACTATCAAAAATTTGGAAATTCTGGATAACTGCAAGGGCAGCCCTTTTATTACTGTATCAAATCATGCCTACGGACATATCGATGGTATTGCAGCTATCGAGACGGTAGGCAGCCATGTGGAGAATTACAAAATGATGGTAAACGTTATTCTGGGATTAATTGACACTATGGCAGAGAATTTTATTACAGTTAATCCGATGAAATATGCAGAAAAGAACAGTATCACCTATGCCGGCATAAGAGAAAGCATTTCGCATGTGCGGAAAGGGTATCCGCTTGGTTTTTTTTCCCTGCTGGAGCAGTGTCAAATATGGTTTTAAAAAAAATGGGAAAATCGTTATAGAAGACCGGGAGTGGCAGCCGGCTGTACTGAAGATTATTCAAAAGGTAAAGGTACCCGTTATCCCAATGCATATATCAGGCAGAAACAGCCTTTCGTTCTATTTTTCGAGAATATTCGGATGGAAAGTCCGAAACCTCAGGTTATGCCACGAAATGTATAACAAAAAAAGGGAAAGAGATAGTCATCACCTTCGGTGAACCCATTACACCCGATGTTATTGAACTGTTTGAAGATGACACTAAAAGCCTGGGAGAATTTCTGAAAGCAAAACATACGCTTTAGGAAAAAAAATAAATTAATTGCTATCTTTGTTAATCTCAAACAGTACAACAGCCACACTTATGGTAAAGCATTCAATACAACAGGTGAAACAACGTTTTGGTATCATAGGCAATGATGCCATGCTTGATCGTGCCATTGATGTAGCCTTACAGGTGGCTCCAACCGACCTGTCGGTACTTATCACCGGAGAGAGCGGAACCGGAAAAGAAAATTTTCCTCAGATCATACATCAATACAGTAACCGCAAGCATGGCCCCCCCTACTTTGCCATAAATTGCGGGTCCATCCCCCCCGAAGGGACCATTGATTCGGAACTTTTCGGACACGAAAAAGGCTCTTTCACAGGTGCTACGGGAACCAGGAAAGGCTACTTTGAAGTAGCCGATGGAGGTACACTCTTCCTTGATGAAGTAGGAGAACTGCCTCTTTCAACTCAGGCACGCCTTCTCCGAGTGCTGGAAAGCGGAGAGTTTATAAAAGTAGGCTCATCGAAGGTTGAAAAAAAAGTAATGTTCGTGTAGTCGCTGCCACCAACCTCGATATGGTGAAAGCTGTAGAGATAGGGAAATTTCGCGAAGACCTCTATTATCGCCTGAACTCGGTGCCTATACGCATCCCCCCGTTGCGCGACAGGAAAGAAGATATCCCTCTCCTGTTCCGTAAGTTCGCAGGCGACTGCAGTGAAAAATATATGATGCCACCCATCACTCTTTCGGAAGATGGCAGGGAGATGCTGAAGAACTATCGCTGGCCAGGCAATGTCCGTCAATTGAAAAATATAACTGAACAGGTTTCGATCATCGAACAAGAACGCATGATCACAACTGATATCCTTCAGAAGTATCTGCCTTACAACGAAGTAGGCATGCTGCCTGTTTCGGTTTCCCAGATTCAGGGAAGGGAGCATAAACTGTTTGCAAACGAACGCGAGATTCTTTACCAAGTGCTTTTCGATATGAAAAAAAGATATTACCGATCTCAAACAGGCAGTTAAGAGTATTATGAAAGATTCATCACACGTTCAGCATTCAGCATCTTTCGACTCCTCATCCTCCGATATCCACCAGTCGTCAATTATTACAAATGACAATAAAAGGGTGTCAGTACCCATGAAATATGAAGTTGTCCCACAAAAAATATCCATTGACGAGCCCGACAAGAATGATATCCAGGAAGCTACTGAATATGAAGAGGCCGCATTATCAATCAGCGAGGTAGAGAAAGAGATGATAGCTAAAGCACTGGAACGCCATAACGGAAAGAGGAAACTTGCCGCAAACGACTTGGGTATCTCGGAACGTACTCTTTATCGCAAAATCAAGGAGTACAACCTATAAGATCAAAAAGCAACTAACCATAACAGATTTCAAACTATCAGAGCCTACATCTTCCTCACTTCTGAATTCAGATCTATAAAGGGAAAAAAACTGATTAATCGTATGAAACAGAGTATTTACATTCTCATTTTGTTGTTTGCATTGAACTCATGCAAAATATCCTACTCTTTCAGGACAGCTTCTATAGATTATAATCTTACCAAAACGCTATATATAGGACATTTCATCAATCAGGCTCCACTGGTGTATCCACCTCTTGAGCAAAGATTCAATGAAGAGATGAAGGATATGTTCACCCGCAACACGCGCCTTCAGCTGGTTGACAGGAACGGCGATATGGAGATTGAGGGCGAGATAGTGGGATACGAGCTTACACCTTTGGCTGTACAAGAGGATGCTTTTGCTTCAGAAACACGACTTACCATGACTGTAAGGATGCGTTTCAGGAACAATAAGACAGATGCTCCCGAAGTTGAGGAGAGATTCTCTGCAAACAGAACCTTTCCCAGTAATACTTTGTTCGATACAGTTCAGGATCAACTTATTAAAGAGCTTACTGATGAGATTATAGATCAGATATTTAATGCTACAATGGCTAACTGGTAACAATATGCAAAAAGAAGATCTGTATACTCTTATCTCCAATCCCGGCACACTGGATATCGCAACTTTGGATAAACTTGAAGAGGTGATAAATGAATACCCATATTTTCAAACTTCAAGGCTTTTGCTTACAAAGAACCTTAAAGTAACAGATAATGAAAGGTATAACGAAGAACTTGGAAGAACAGCTATTCTGTGTGCAGACAGAAAAGACTGTTTACCATATTTTAATGATGATTATAAAGGACTTATGGCAAATCAGAAAAAGCCCGATTGTGAGACAGGCGACAGGACTGAGGAGCTGCTGGAGTCGTTTCTCTCATCTCTATCTAAGAGTAAACCGTCACAGTCATGCATTGATGATGCAGAGTTGAATATTGTTTCTACCGACTATTTATCATATCTCAATCATCTGGGTGTTAACATGGTGACTGAACAGCAAAAGGCCAAAAGCTTCAGCATCACGATATCATAGATGCTTTATAGAAAAGCAGAAAATGACGCAATTTTTATACCAGGAGAAAAGGTTCCGGACAGTATTGCTCTGAGCTCAGGTAGTGAAAATGAAGATGAAGATGAAACAGGTGAGTTCCTGACCGAAACGCTGGCAAAAATATACATCAAACAGAAAAAAATATGAGCAGGCACTCACAATAATTAAAAGAGTAAGTTTGAATTTTCCAAAAAAAAGTGCTTACTTTGCAGACCAAATTCGTTTTCTTGAGTTATTGATTATTAACGATAATAAAAAAAACAAATAAAATATGTATATTTTTATTACAATCCTTATCTTGCTTGCGTCCATCCTGATGATTCTGGCTGTTTTGGTACAGAAATCGAAAGGTGGAGGCCTTGCTAGCGGCTTCTCGTCATCGAACCAGATCATGGGTGTACGGAAAACGACCGACTTCCTGGAAAAATTCACCTGGACACTGGCCGGTATTGTGATTGTTCTTAGCATCTTAACGGCTAAATACACAGCCTCACGCACAAATGCTCCACAATCACAGGTAGAAGTGCAGCAAACTGCACCGCTTAGCCCATCAACAGCTCCGGATGTGGCCCCCGGGTATGCCTGTTCCTTCACAGGTGCCTGCTCAGCCTACACCCGAAGAGGGAACGCCGGCCGAGTAATCCGGTCAGCAAAAATCTAAAAATATAGAAGTTGGGCCTGTGTTCAACTTCTTTTTATTTGCTTAACTTTCGCAGCTATAACTGGTGATATGTTTTAGCAATTTGCGAAGGTTTAATGAATGAGCCCACTTTAATAAGTTATTTAAATCTAATTTCAACAATACTTGAACAGGGTAGTGATTTTTGAACATCCCTAAAAAAAACTGAGATCTGATTATGCAAAAGTTCTATTTAATTTTATTACTGATTTTTCCACTGACAGCTAAAGCACAGATTATCACTTACGATACAATCAGAGTATCTCCGAATGACGAACGCAATATCCATCTCTACCAACAACGAAAAAAAGACGGATAATAAAACATATCATTCAGCAAGCAGAGATAATAAAGATAACCACATACCGGCATTCGATAAAAGTAAACTTCTTTTTGGTGCAGACTTTGGCCTTTCGATAAGCCATAACTTCACAAATATTGGACTAGGCCCTCAGCTGGGATATCAATTCAACAACCATTTAATGGCAGGAGCCGGGATTAAATATTATTACAAAAGGTCAAAAACGTATGATTATGAAATAAAAAAAACAATCTGCTTGGGGGGGCAAACGTATTTGGTTATTTTTACCCTGTACGTTTTATCACAATATTCATACAGCCGGAGATAAACTACACCTGGTCTGAATTAAGGCCCGAATCACATGAAGAATCCATTTCTAGCAGGGGGGATACGCGCCGTCACTGGTAGCAGGTGCCGGATTCAGGCTTGAAAGTTCGCATGTAACATTAAACTACGACTTGATGCAACACACCAATTCACCTCATCCAAGCGGGCTTTATCTCGGTATTTCAGCATTTTTCTAACCCACACCATCCCCTGATAGCTATTGTTGAAAAAAAAGAGAGTGTTCTTATTTGAAGGCGAGTTCAGAAAAGAGCTGATTAGTGGTCTTATGCCAGTCAACATCGCAGGAGTTATGTCACACAGAAATACCATTTATGTAACGAATAATGCATACTGTCACCGGTTTCAGATAGTTAATGAAACGCAGTGATACAAAGAACACAAATTTTTATCTGATCACAATATCCCTTATAATTGGAAGCCCGGCATGATCGTTTAATTTTTTTAATCAGCCCCCCCTCCTTGTTCATCAACAGCTCTGCACGAAGAACAGCCGATGTAAGTTGCACATAGAGGACACCCCGATTGAAATATACATTTCCGGTATATTTTGACACAGCCTCTCCCAGGACTTCACCCCACCCTCTTATGGCGCGGTGTTCAGCCATCTTGTTCTTCAAGGCACTGTTTTCTTCAAAAAAAAGTCTGAAAGTGCCTTCGATAAAGGTTGTGTATTTTTCTTCAACATGCGATCTTAATCATTCATAGGTTTTATCTCTCCGTCTACTACTGAGAAAATTTGAGATGAATTATGTATCCTTTCCAGAATTTTATCAAGCGAGCCTCTATTGGTGTCAGATATGAAAATTTGTCCAAACCCAGGGCCCGAAACAAGTTTAACAATCTCTTCCACCCTGTTGGCATCAAGCCTGTCGAAAATATCATCGAGCAACAATATTGGAGTAGTATTCCCTGTTTGCAACAGAAAATGAAATTGTGCCAACTTGAGTGATACAAAATATGTTTTGTTCTGACCTTGAGAGCCCACTTTTTTTTATGGGGGGGTAACCATTTAACAGCATCTCAAGCTCATCACGGTGTACACCCACAGTAGTGTGCCCAAGTATTATGTCACGCTGCCGGTTTGAGTATAGCATTTTGCTAAAATCACCATCATTTAACGGAGAAATATAATCGAATGAAACACTCTCACCCGATTGACTGATCCGGGAGTAAAAATCGTTGAAGATAGGTGTAAATTCCCTGATAAAATCTTTCCTCTTTCGGTAAATGAATGTGCCATCTTCAACCATTTGATCTTCCCAGAGTTCAAGCAAGGTAAAATCTATATACCTCTCTTCGTTTTTCAGAAGCACATTCCTTTGCTGCAGAGCTTTCGTATATCTTACCAGTGCACGAAGATACTCTTTATCAAACTGGGATACGGCAATGTCCATAAACTTGCGGCGCACTTCGCTTACCCCGGTAATCAGTTCGTTATCGGCCGGAGACACCATTACCAGAGGAATCAAGCCAATATGATCAGAAAGCCTTTCATACTCCTTCTTGTTACGCTTAAACTGCTTTTTCTGCCTTCTACGTATTCCACAATATATCTCTTCATTCGAAGCATCTTCGAACTCGTATCTTCCCTGCAACATGCATACATCCTCATCATGCTTGATAATCTGAGAATCGACAGGATTGGTATAACTTCTGCAGAACGACAGGTAATAGACCGCATCAAGCAAGTTTGTTTTCCCCCCCATTCCATTGTCACCTATAAAACAGTTTATCTTCGGAGAAAATTGCAGTTCTGCCTGGGCAAGGTTCTTATAATTTATTATTGACAGTTCTTTTAATATCATCCTTTTATTCCTCTATCAACAAGCGTTGAAGGTCTTCTGGAGAAATATTCATCTTCAGGCGTCCCTGTGAAGCAAATGAAATCTTACCCCCCCTCTCTTCTGAAACAATGATAACTTTAGCATCAGTCTCCTGTGAGATGCCTAACCCGGCTCTATGCCTCAACCCTAGATGAGTTGGAATATTTGGATTTTGAGAAATGGGCAGTATGCATCCGGCAGCCTTGATTTTTGTTCCTACAACAATCATTGCGCCATCGTGCAATGGACTGTTTTTAAAAAAAATATTCTCTACTAGCCGCGATGATATATCAGCATTCACAATTTCTCCAGTCTGTTCATAAAGTCCCAAATGAATGTCGCCCTGAATAGCTATAAGTGCACCGGTATTGGCTCTCGACATATTCATGCAGGCAAGCACTATAGCAGTAAGATGAGAGTTGTCTTTCTTCTGCTTTTCACTTGGAAAAAAACAGCTTGGTGATGAAATTCCATCCTCTTTTAGATCCTAAAGACATCAGAAAACGGCGTATCTCATCCTGGAAAAGAATTACAAGCAAGAACAATCCCACACTCACAAACTGATCGAGAATGGAACCTAGCAGAACCATATTGAAAACTCGAGACACCAGAATCCAGATCACCATAAACACCAGAATCCCAATGAACAGAGGACGTAAGCCGGAAATTTTTACCAGCCTGAAGAGGTAATAAAGAAGAAACGCTACCAGAAGTACGTCTATGAAATCTTTTATTCCGAAGTGTGCAAACATACAAATTATGTGTCAAATTCTGCTATCTTCCGACAATTCTTATGCATTCCACAGCCTCTTTCACATCGTGAACCCGTAAGAAAGAGGCACCGGAGAGCAGGGCAACTGTATTAAGCACTGATGTGCCGTTTAGACTTCCTTCCGGAGTGGATTGGAGCAACTTGTAGATCATCGACTTTCTCGATATACCTACCAGTATCGGCTCTTCAAAGATATGAAAATATTTCAGATAAGCCATCAATTCATAGTTTTGAGATAGGGTTTTACTAAATCCGAAACCCGGATCAATAATTATATCGTTAACTCCAAGGAGATTCAGCTTTGCCTTGCGTTCTGAAAATAGTAGAGAATCTCCTGAATAAAATTTTCATAATCTGTAAACTGTTGCATTGTTTGAGGTACTCCTCTCATATGCATAAGTATATAAGGCACATTCAGTTCTGCCACAACCGGGAACATGCGGCTATCTATCTGGCCCCCCGAAATATCATTTATTATGTTCACTCCATACTTCTCTACCGATTGCTTTGCCACATCAGCATGAAAGGTATCAACGGAGATTATGGCATCGGGAAATTCATTTCGCACCAACTTCAGTGCAGGCATCAGTCTTCCAGCCTCCTCATTTGCCGTTAGGAAAGAAGAAGCCGGGGTAGTGGACTGTGCCCCTATATCGATAATGGTTCCACCCTCTTCAAGTATCTGATGGCACCTTTCTATAATCTCGGTTTCCGAGTTCTTTCTGCTTCCGGAGAAAAAGAATCTGGAGTAATATTTACAATCCCCCCCATCACCAATGGTGTGGAGAGATCTATCAACTCTCCTTTTATGTTAATGGTTTTCTTCATTCTTCCTTTTTTTTCATCTTGTACTGTTTCTCTCCATCTATCAAATAAATCAATATGGCATTAAAGGACAGAGTCCGGATCCTGAAAAGGGTAATCTATTGTAAAGTGCAATCCCCTACTCTCCTTTCTGGCCATGGCCTGTTTAATGACCATATAACCCACTTTTATAATATTACGCAATTCACAAATATCGCGTGACACTACTGAGCGCTGGAAAAAAATCCTCTGTCTCCCTGAACAGAATATCCAACCTGTCCAATGCACGCTGCAGACGAAGATCTGAACGTACTATTCCCACATAAGACGACATAATCTGCCCTACCTCCTTATAACTCTGCGTAATAAGCACCATCTCTTCAGGTGATGTTGTCCCTTCTGCATTCCATGGCGGTATATTCTCCTGAAACCCAAATTTTTTTGAAGAGAGGGAGCGAATGCCTGGCTGCTGCGTCAGCAAAAACAACTGCCTCTATTAACGAGTTGGAGGCAAGCCTGTTAGCACCATGAAGGCCGGTACAGGCACACTCTCCGTTTGCATACAAACGGCCAATGCTTGTTTCTCCGTTTATATTGACCTTTATACCTCCGCACAAATAATGCGCAGCGGGAGCAACCGGAATCATATCTTTTGTAATATCTATACTATAGGAGAGACATTTTTTTGTAGATGCCTGGAAAGTGATTACGGGTCTCTTCAGGGTCTTTATGTGTAACATCCAAATAAACATGTTCATAACCACGTTCTTTCATCTCCGTATCAATTGCCCTTGCTACTATATCGCGAGGCGCGAGTGACCCCCCCCGTTTATCATATTTATGCATAAACTCCTTACCCTCAATCGTTTTTAGTATCCCCCCCATAACCTCGCATAGCCTCTGTTATAAGAAAAGAAGGACGTGCTCCGGGATGATAAAGTGCCGTGGGATGAAACTGCACAAACTCCATTCCTTTTATCTCACCCTTTGCCCGTGCTACCATAGCAATGCCATCACCTGTAGCAACAAGCGGATTGGTTGTTGTTTGATAGACCGACCCGATACCACCGGTAGCCATCATTGTAACACGCGAAAGGAATGTATCAATTTCGTTGGTATCCTGATCAAGGATATAGGCTCCGTAACACTCAATACCGGGTGTATGACGCGTTACCACCTGTCCTAAATGATGCTGAGTAAGTATTTCTATAGCGAAATGATGATCTAACACATCAATATTGGGATGATTCCGGACAGCTTCTATCAAACTTACCTGTATTTCCGCTCCGGTACTGTCTTTATGATGAAGTATTCGAAATTCAGAATGGCCGCCTTCTCGATGAAGGTCGAAATTTCCCTTGTCGTCTTTATCGAAATCCACCCCCCCAGCTAATCAACTCCTTTATTTGAGCGGGTGCTTCACGAACCACTTTCTCCACTACACGAACATCACAGAGGCCACCACCGGCGTCAAGTGTATCAGCGATATGTTTCTCAAAATTGTCCCATGGATTTGTTACCGAAGCTATTCCTCCCTGTGCATAAAATGTATTTGCATCCTCAAGCGAATTTTTCGCTACAATTGCCACTCTTCCCTGCTTTGCCACTTTCAGTGCAAAGCTCATTCCGGCAATACCTGAACCAATTACCAGAAAATCATACCTGTAAACCATCTTTTTCCTCTTTTGATTATTTTCACAACAGAGTGCAAATGTACACAATTCTCACGGTTTTTGTCCTCAGACAACCATTTTGATGATATAAAAGACTGAAGTGGCTCTCAATTCAGATTAAAAATTAAATTCATAAGAATATTTATCACAAAAATTCTGTAAATTGCACATTAAAATATTATATCTGACGTTATAACCAAACATTACATACAAATGATCCCTATAAATTCACCAATGCAACAGAAAGAGGATTATATTTAAGTTAAATAAACCAGTTTGATTTGTATATTTCATACATTTTATTTCCTTTGTATATTATAGCAAAGTTGTTGTTTAGCACAACTTTATTGGGCCTTTAAACCAAAATAAAGTTTTAATGAGATTCTGTAGTAAACGGCCAAATCATTATACTGTTGTAAAATTAAATTATTATTGTATGAAACACTTATTACAACTACTCCTGCTCTTTTGCTTCCTTCCGGCTTTGAATCTCTTCTCCGGAAATATTGAGCAGTCTGATTCAATATTAGTACTTAGAGGGAGGGTACTAGGTGGTGATACAAACCAGCCATTGCCCAATGCAAGTATAACCGTACAACAGGTGAAAGTTTCCAGTGTAACCAACCAAGATGGATACTTCTCTATAAGAGTACCGGAGTCTACACTGAATAAACAGCTGATTATACACTATCTGGGGGGGTATGAAAACAAGGAAATTCCAATAGTTACCCTTATCAATAATCCAAATAATCACATTACCCTTATCCCCGCTCCAATTCAATTGAGCGAGTTGCTTGTGGTTTCTGGTGAAGGTAAAAGCCTTATAAAAGATGCATTGCAGCGTATTCCCCAGAATTACTCCTCAGATCCCAATATGATGGTGGCTTTTTACCGTGAATCGGTTAAAAAAAGGATCAAATTATATCTCTCTTGTAGAAACAGTATTGGATGTTTACAAGGCATCTTACAGATCGTACAGCAACGATCAGGCAAAGATCTACATTGGACGGAAAGCCACTGATATATCACCGCGCGATACAGTGTTACTTAAATTTCAGGGAGGAATCAGTGATGCTCTGATGCTCGATATTGCCAAAAACCCGGAGGTTGTATTTGGCACAGATGCGTCAGAATATCAGTTTCATATTGAAGGATTGGTAAATATCAACAACAAGCCTCACTACATTGTTTCATTCACTGAGTATGAAGGAATAAAAGATATCCTTTTCAGAGGGAAAATATACCTTGATGCGCAAACCCTTGCTTTTGCACGAATGGAATTCAACATGAACGTGGAAGGCCGAAAAGATGCAGCGAACATTTTTATCAGGCGAAAACCGTCTAAAATGAGGGTGGAAGTGAATAAAGCACATTATGTGGTCGATTTTATTGAATATAACGGGAAATGGTATTTTAATTACAGCAGCACTGAAGTTGCGTTTCGTGTACGATGGACAAACCGATTCTTTGGACTGTTTGCAACCACTTACACTATTGCCTCGGAAATAGCCATTACAGATAGGTATAGTGACAATGTGGTTAAGTTTGCACGTGACGAACGTATCCACTCTACAGATGTAATTGCTGAACGTGTTGAATATTTTCTGGATCCTAACTTTTGGGGGGAGTACAACGTTATTGAACCCGATCAACAGATCGCCGATGCAATTAAAAGACTGAGTGGTAAATTACAGCGACGCAAACAATAAACATACTAAACTGTTTGTAATTATAAAATTTAAACGTACCTTTGCAACCCAATTATTTATATATGTAATAATTTTTACAAACAAGTATGTATTTAGATTCTGCTAAAAAGAAGGAAATCTTTGCCCAATACGGGAAGTCTAACACTGATACTGGCTCACCTGAAGCGCAGATAGCATTGTTTTCATACCGTATTTCGCATTTGACTAATCATTTGAAGTCAAACAAAAAAAGATTATAACACGGAAAGAGCACTGAGAATTTTAGTAGGTAAACGTCGCCGTTTACTTGATTACCTCATTGAAAAGACATTGAAAGATATCGTTCAATTATCAAAGAGTTAGGTATAAGAAAATAATTTTCTCAAAAGAAAAAAAATGAAGAGGGTAAAAGTATAATTTTATCCTCTTTTTTTTATTTTTTTTATTTTTATTTTTTTTCTTAAACAAGGCAAATTTTTTTTACTCAAAATATATTGTTCTCTATTACAGGGTTATATCTGAATAGACATGTTTGAACAAAGCAAAAACATATTGTAAAACTATGTTTTATAATATGTTTTTTTTGTTTTGCATATTCAAAAATGTGGCTTACCTTTGTATCGATAACCTAAAACAATCTTTTTTTTACCTTAATGCTGATATCACGTTAACCATTACAAAAGAGGCCTTCTCGATCGAGGTGGCCTCTTTTTTTATTGATGGCGGCTTATTTTAAAGTAAAAGCAGCTTTAGATATGGCCAGATCAGCTTTTGAAACCAAAAATCTATTTGTCAAACTTCTGATGACAATATTGGAGTAAAAATTTCAATGCGTATAAAGCTTTATAAATATACTGTTTCTATGTTCCGTGGGGCACCCGGATCACACGTAGAGCGTTAAACCTGATTAGCAGAAGACAAGAAAGCTTGTCTTCTGCCATAAAGAGCAAAAGTTGAACAGAGTTCAAATATCCAACTTTAAAATTGCCTCCCTAATTTTTGTTAAATTTCAATTTCGTTTAAATAATTAAATAAATTACAGCTATATTTGAGCTTAGTAATATATTATTTTCGCAATTTGAATAGATACTATGAATAAAATACTAATTCTGATCGACTACTCCAGTGAGTTCAGCCGCCGCCTGCTAAAGGGACTGATTCAATATTCAAAAGAACACGGCCCATGGATCTTCTACCGGCTGCCTGCTTATTATAAAACTCTCTATGGCGAAGAAGGTATTGTTGAATGGGCAAAAGAATGGGAGGCCGACGCAATTATAGCAAGATGGGACCAAGAAGGAGCTAATCTTCTAGCTACTCTAAACATTCCAATACTTCTTCAAAACTACAAGGAACGTAGCCCATACTTCTCCAACCTGACCGGAGACTATATTGGGACCGGACAAATGGCAGCAAAATTTTTCATCAAAAGGCGTTATAGAAATTTTGCTTTCTACGGTAACAAAGGCGTTGTCTGGTCAAGAGAAAGAGCGGAAGGTTTCTGGAAAGAGGTAGAGAAAGCCGGCGGTAATTATTACTATTTCGAGAGTGAGAACCTGAATGGTGAACAGTGGAGTAAAAGCCATATTCAACTTGACGAATGGTTATTATCGTTACCAAAACCTGTGGGATTATTCGCCTGTGACGATAGCTTTGCACTCCAGGTTTCAGAGATATGCAAGATAAATAACATCAAAATTCCTGAAGATATTTCCTTATTGGGAGTTGACAACGACGAGTTGATATGCAATTTGTCAGATCCTCCTATTTCATCCATCATGACAGATGTGGAAAAAGGCGGTTATGAGGCAGGTAGATTAATTGACAGGTTCATTAAAAGAGAGATAACGGAGCCTTTCGATATAATTATCCGACCAACAAGATTTGAATTAAGAAAATCGACAGAAAAGTATGATATATCGAATGAATATATATCCGAGATAGTGAATTTTATTGAAGACAACTTCACAACCGACATCAACATAGATTCATTTTCCGAAATGGTACCTTTATCCCGCCGAAACCTTGAGGTGAAATTCAAAGACGAAATGGGAATCTCAATTTATCAGTTTATTTTAAGCTGCAGGATAGATTATTTCGCCCATCTATTGTTAACCACAGACAGGACATTATTTGACCTGGCTTTAGAGTCAGGATTCAATGACTGCAAAAACATATCCCGTATTTTTAAAAAAAATGAAAGGCTGTACACCTATCGAATATCGTAAAAAGTATAGTGATCATGATAATGAATAACGTTTTTTTGAAAACACAATTACGTTTTTAAAGCATTATTGAAAAATATAAGAAATAATTTTGTGTATTCAAGTCATTTTGAAGCACGGTCTTCATATTGTTTTAAAAAAAATTAATTTAAAAATGAGCACTAAACCTCAAATTAATCAAGTCCGGAATAAAAGCACCACTATCAAGTCTATGATTATTCTGGCACTCCTGTTTTTATCTTCGGACTGGTATCCTGGGTTAATACCATTTTAATTCCCTATTTCCAGTTAACTCTTCAGCTATCTAATTTCCAATCCTATCTGGTTACATTTGCATTCTATATAGCCTATCTGGTAATGGCCATACCATCCTCTTTCCTGCTTAACAAGGTGGGGTATAAAAGAGGAATGATGTTTGGATTATGGTGCATGGCTTTGGGTGCACTGCTTTTTGTGCCGGCAGCCTACTGGCGCATCTATCAATTGTTTTATTGGGTCTGTTCCTGCTGGGTGTTGGACTGGCTATTTTGCAATCTGCTGCAAATCCTTATGTAACCATTGTCGGACCTATAGATAGTGCAGCGAAAAGAATGAGCATTGTAGGAACCGGAAACAAGCTGGCAGGAGTGATCGCCAACCTGATTTTGCCGCTGTTGTCATTAGAGAATCGGACAGAGTCCTTATACGGGAAATAGAAGCCGGAGCTTATACCGGTGAATCTCTTAACGCAGCACTGGATACGCTGATAAAAGGAGTAATAACACCTTACCTTGTTCTGGCAGTCGCATTATTCGTTTTCGGCATTGTGGTTCGTTACTCAACACTGCCTGAATTAGACCCGTCAGTGTAAATAAGCGTTCCACAGAAGATGAAAATTCACACAAGTCGATTATCCAATATCCGGCTTTAGTGTTAGGTGTAGTTGCAATGTTCTTTCATGTTGGTACCCAGATGATTGCGCTGGGAACCAGTATCCAGTACGCCGGGACCATGGGGGGGAAAGCCTTTCAGGCCTTGCCCGGAATATTCCATCTTACACAATGTTCCTGACTTTTATCGGCTATTTTTTTAGGAATTGCTCTTATACCTAAATATCTGAAACAACGGAATGCCCTGCTGATATGCGCTTCAATAAATCTGGTTTTATCAGCATTGATCATTACCACATCTGGGACAGTAAATTTCCTTGGAATGACTACAGATATTTCACTTTGGTACCTTGTGATGATGGGGGGGCTCCCTAATGCTTTGTTGTATGCAGGTATATGGCCTTTGGCTATAAACAGGCTGGGGAAATATACAAATCTGGGATCTGCATTCCTTGTTATGGCACTAAGTGGAAGTGCAATAATGCCTATTGTTTACAACTCATTTGTTGAAATGAATTCATCATTATCGGCTTTTGATGCAATGAAATTGGCATATTGGGTACTAATCCCATGTTTTGCATATATAGTATGGTATGCTGCTCACGGGTATAGCATCAAAGAGTGGAAACAAAACAAAGCAGAGAGCAGTGTTGCTGTATCTGAAAAAGCTAATTAATAAGATGAATCAAGGAATAGGGCTGGAATGCAACACCTTAGTTTTTCCGCCCGTTACTCTTTGTTTTTCAAATTCACAAAACAAAACCATATTATGGATCGATTAATATTAAAAAAAACGGAAAGATTATATTCCCGGACAAGATAGAAGAGGACATGACCGTGGTGTGTGAGAATGGGATAATAACCGATATCCTTGACAGTAAAGAGTTCATTCCCGGCAATGGCAATATTGTGATAGATGCAACTAACAAGTATATTGCCCCAGGGTTTATAGATATTCATACCCATGGCGGAGGTGGCCACGACTTTATGGATGGAACGGTAGAAGCTTACCTGGGAGCGGCAGAAACACATGCAAAATATGGGACAACGGCATTATTGCCTACAACGTTGACAAGTACCATAGACGAGCTCATTAACACGTTTAACGTGTATAAAGAAGCCGTTAAAAAGAACACAAAAGGAGCCAAGTTCCTTGGCCTACATCTGGAGGGGCCCTATTTTGCTTACAATCAGCGAGGAGCGCAAGATCCCAAATATCTTAGAAACCCTGAACCGGAAGAGTATAATAAGATTTTATCGGGGGGGTCGGACGATATTGTACGCTGGAGCCTGGCACCGGAATTGCCGGGGGGGGCATTTGAATTCGGGAAAGTGTTGACTTCAAAGAATATCCTGACCTCCATTGCTCATAGCGATGCCATTTATGAAGAGGTGGTTGATGCCTTCAATGCAGGGTTCACCCACGTAACACATCTATATTCGGCAATGTCGTCCGTTACCCGAAGGAATGCATTCCGTTACGCAGGCGTTTTGGAAGCCGCGTACCTGATTGATGATATGACGGTGGAAATTATTGCCGATGGAGTACACCTGCCAAAGCCTCTTCTTCAGTTCGTATATAAATTCAAAGGGCCCGAAAAAAACAGCACTATGTACCGATTCCATGCGGGGGGGAGCGGGAATGCCGGACGGAGAATCCATCCTGGGAACCTGGAAAAGGGCCAAAAAGTAATTATAGAAGACGGCGTAGCCAAGCTGCCAGACCGTACCGCTTTTGCCGGAAGTGTTGCAACTACTGACCGACTGGTAAGAACAATGACAGAAGTAGCCGAAGTGCCGTTGGTAGAAGCGGTGAAAATGATGACACTAACACCAGCCCGTATTATGCGGATTGATAAGCATAAAGGATCTATCCTGAAAGGAAAAGATGCCGATATAGTTGTTTTTGATAATAATATTAATGTTTCACACACAATTTTAGAAGGAAATGTCATATACACAAATCAACACTGATGTGATCACATTCACGAAAGAAGTGCTGGGAGTGAAAATCTTCCATACAAGAGAAGAGATGGGAAAAGAGGCAGCCATCAATGTATCTGAAACCATTCAAAAACTCCTCAGGGAGAAAGATGAAATAAATATGATATTCGCTGCTGCACCATCGCAAAGCGATTTTATGAAGGAATTAACAGCTGATAAACGGATCCGGTGGGAAAAGATCAATGCCTTTCACATGGATGAGTACATCGGGTTGGAAAAGGATGCTCCTCAGGGATTCGGGAATTTTTTTTGAGGAAACGAATTTTTGAAAAAGTTCCTTTTAAAAGTGTGCATTATATAAATGGGCTGGCTGAAGACCCTTCAGCCGAATGCGAAAGGTACGCAGGTTTACTTGAGCAAAATCCTGTGGATATCGTTTGCCTGGGAATCGGAGAAAACGGACATATAGCTTTTAACGACCCACCAGTAGCCAATTTTAACGATCCAAAATCGGTGAAGGTGGTGGAATTGGATTTGGCTTGCAGGCAGCAACAGGTGAATGAAAACCTTTTTGCCTCGATAGGCCTGGTTCCCACACATGCAATAACCGTTACAATTCCGGCATTGTTAAGGGCGAAACACATGTTTTGCATGGTACCCGCTGAGAATAAAGCAGAAGCTGTTTACAACACTCTGAACGGTGATATCAGCGAAGCATGCCCGGCCACGATATTAAGAACAAAAAAAAGGTGCTATATTATATCTGGACAAAGACAGCGCTTCTTTGTTGGAAAACAACAACCCTGGGGGGACAAATAACTGTAAACAAATGAAAGATATATTTTACTCGTTCTTTCCCCGGTTTACTGCGTTGCAAATTTCACCAAAATGGGATGGCTATCATAGGCAATTCACATCTCGCAAAACAGAAAAATAACTTCGTGAAATTTGCGCCCTTTATTAATTTAAAATTCTTAATAAGATTTATGTCTTTAACAACATCAAAAAAAATATTATGAAACTCAGAATTATATTTTTTTGCATTTTTAACCTGTTTTTTTCTCTGTCCCAGGCACAGATAAATATCGGTATCATAGGCCTCGATACCTCTCACGCAACCGCATTTACAAAGTTTTTGAACGGAGAAGATAAAAATGAAGAGTTCAAGGATTTCAGGATCGTTGCTGCCTATCCTTACGGATCTAAAACAATTAAAACGAGCTACGACCGAATACCCGGCTATATTGAACAGGTAAAAGGATTGGGTGTGGAGATTGTTCCATCAATTGCAGAATTACTTAAAAAGGTAGATTGTGTGATGCTTGAAACAAATGACGGGAATCTTCATCTGGAGCAGGCAAACGAAGTTTTTAAAGCAGGGAAAATAGTTTTTATAGATAAGCCAATAGGTGCCAACCTGGCACAAGCCATTGCTATTTTCCAACTTGCTAAAGAATATAACGTACCTGTTTTCTCATCCTCAGCTTTAAGGTATGTTGAACAAAGCCAGAAGCTAAGAAACGGAGAGTTGGGAAAAGTACTTGGAGCAGACTGTTATTCACCCGCTCATCTCGAACCATCACACTCAGATTTAGCATGGTATGGAATACATGGCATTGAGACTTTATTTACGGTTATGGGAACTGGTTGTGTTTCGGTAAACCGTATGTCTTCAGAAGGGACAGATGTGGTGGTTGGACTTTGGGACGATGGCAGAATTGGTACAGTAAGAGGAGCACGTACTGGAAAAGCTCCATATGGAGGAAATGCTGTTACAGACCAGGGAGTTGTCTCTACAGGAACATATGGCGGGTACGAGCCGCTATTAAAGGAAATACTGAAGTTTTTTTAAAACCCGTATTCCACCTGTAACTGAAAAAGAGACATTGGAGATATTCACCTTTATCGAAGCTGCAGACATCAGTAAAAGCAAAGGAGGGAAAATTATTCCTTTAGATGCAACATATCAAAAAGGTGTAAAAGAAGCACAAAAACTAATCCGTAATTTAAAATAACAATAAAATGAAAAAGGGATGGCCGATTATTGTAGCCGGGCTGATATTGCTTTCCTGTATACAACAAAACAGGGAAAAAGCCGGTAATAAAACAGCTTTTACCGGCAAAGAAGGTGAAGTAAAACTGATAGTACTTGCACCGGGGGGGCATTTTCATGCCAACTTGCTTCAAAAAAAAGCACCATTCCCCAAGTAAATGATTCGGTATACGTATACGCAATATCACCTGATGATGCCGGATTAAACAATATCTTTCAGCTATTGAGCTATTTAACTGCAGATCTGAAAATCCGACAGACTGGCACGAGATTATTTATACCGGCCACGACTTTATGGATAAGATGATAACCGGTAAGAAAGGAAACGTTGTGGTACTTGCAGGTAACAATAAGAATAAGACTGAATATATTCTCAGTGCTGTGAATGCCGGTCTGAATGTATTGTCAGACAAGCCGATGGCAATTAACCGGGAAGATTTCCTTTTGCTGGAAGAAGCGTATAAAAATGCCAAGGAAAAAAAATGTTCAACTGTACGATATGATGACAGAACGTTACGATATACTGAACATCATAGAAAAAGAGCTGATAAACAACCCCCCCGATTTCTTTGGAGAACTGGTAAAAGGGACCCCCCCGGAAGATCCCGCAATATATATGGAGAGCGTGCATCACTTCTATAAAGAGGTTTCGGGCACACCACTGATACGACCTGCATGGTACTACGATGTTGAGCAACAGGGAGAGGGTATCGCCGATGTAACAACCCACCTGATTGATTTGCTGTTCTGGAAATGTTTCCCGGGCCAGCCTATCGATTATTCTCGAGACATCGGAAATATCTCAGCTACTCACTGGCCAACTGGAATATCTCAGCAACAGTTCTCTCAATCTACCGGAGAATCAACATTCCCGGATTATCTGCAAAATATCTCGTTAATTCAATATTAAATGTCTATGCCAACGGAACTGTTAGTTTCGATGTAAGAAACCACAATGTTAGTTTAAAAGTTATATGGAACTACCAGGCACCTGATGGTGGCGCAGACACATTCATCTCCACGTTGAAAGGCACAAAAGCTATTTTGAAGACTGTTCAGAATAAAGAACAAAACTTCGTAAAACAGTTGTATGCACAAAAGCCGAAGATGTTGATGAAAAAGAGTTTGCACGGAATATAGAAACGGCTATTGGAAAAATAAAAGCTATATATCCATTTGTATCTGCTTCACCTACATCCTATAATGGGGGGGAGTATCTTATAAGTATTCCGGTTGAAAACAGAGAGGGGGGCATGAGTCGCACTTCAGATATGTAGCTGAAAGTTTTTTTTCAACTTCTTGGTGAATCGTAATATGCCGGAGTGGGAGAAAACAAATACTTTAGCAAAATATTTCATTACATCAACAGCATTGGCAAAAGCAATTGATTCAAAATGAACAGGGGGGGCGAAAGAATAGGGAGAAATGGTTTATCTTCATTTGATATCCATATTTGGGCTCACCTCTTCCTAAACAAGGAGAGGTGAGAATTGTAATTAAATTATATTCATATTGAAATATACAGCTTTTATAATTCTATATTGTCTGGCTATTTTCTGCTCTATACGGACAAAATGCATCACGTTTGAAAGAGATGGAAAAAAAAGTTTGTTATATACCCTTTTCTTAGCCTGATCCTATACCTGTATTTCGAAACATATTTGCCTCTATCAGGCATATCAAAAAAAACAGAGACCGACTTTCCTGAGTCAAGTTGAGCAGAATTAATTTTTATTGATTTATACTGATTATAATAAGTTATTTTTATGAAAACACTCTTTAAGTTTTATTTGCTGTCTATCATCATCTTATCTGTTTCATGTGTAAGCATGAAGCAGAATGAATTAAAAATGATTGAATTGAAAGAGCCAAAACGTCCGGCCGGGCAGAAAAGTGTTCTGCAACTTTCTGCAGATCCAATTCCAACTGTTAGAATTGGCTTTATTGGAGTGGGTAACCGTGGGGGGGGCAGCTCTTAGAAGATATATCCATATGGAAGGCGTTGAAATTAAGGCTATCTGCGACCTGAAAGAAGAGCGGGTAAAAACAGGACAATCATATCTTCAAAATAAAACCTCCCTCCCGCAACGGAATATGTGGGAGAAGATTCATGGAAAGAGGTTTGTGAACGTGATGATATTGATTTAATCTATATATGCACTGATTGGCTATCTCACACCCCCCCAATAGCTGTATATGCCATGAAAAAGGCAAGCACGTTGCTATGGAAGTACCGGCAGCGGTAACCATAGAAGAATGCTGGCAGTTAGTCGACACAGCAGAAAAGACAAGAAAACACTGCATGATGTTAGAAAATTGCTGTTACGATTTCTTTGAACTAACTACTTTAAACATGGCTCAGAAAGGAGTGTTCGGAGATATTGTCCATGGGGGGAAGGTGCCTATATTCACGACCTTAGGTCCCAATTGAAAAATGTTGAGGGATGGAGAGTTAAATTTTACGAAACCTATAACGGAAATCCTTACCCTACCCACGGTTTCGGTCCCATTTGCCATACTATGAATATACACAGGGGGGGTGACAAGATGGACTTTCTGGTTTCAGTCTCTTCAAACCAGTTTGGAATTTCTGCCTATTTAAAAGAGCTGTATGGCGATGGATCTCCGGAAACAAAAATAAAACATACATTAGGTGATATGAATACGACCATTATACGTACTGCAAAAGGAAAAACAATCATGGTACAGCATGATGTGACCAGTCCCGCCCCCCCTACAGCCGTCTTCATACAGTAAGTGGCACAAAGGGCTATGCACAAAAATACCCTACTCCCCTAATTGCTTTGGAGCCGGATTCACATCAATTTCTGACGGAGGAAAAATTTAACGAGCTGATGAAAAAGTATGAGCACCCTTTCATAAAAGAGATAGGAGAGAAAGCTAAAAAGTGGGAGGCCATGGAGGTATGGACTATATAATGGATTATCGTCTTATTTATTGCTTAAGGAACGGCCTGCCACTTGATATGGACGTTTATGATGCCGCAGAGTGGTCATGTCTGGTTGAACTCACTGAAATTTCAACCACAAATGGAGGCCAACCGGTAAAAATTCCCGATTTTACCCGGGGGGGAGATTGGAATAAACTACAAGGGTTGAACTATTTTCAGTAAAATGGTTTTTTTAATTATTTGAATCAAATGACAAATAGAAGAGAATTTATCAAGCAAGTTACAGCCGCAAGTATAGCTGCGGCAATACCTGGGCAGATTTTCGCCCAAAGGGTAACAAAAAAAAGCAATAATGAACTTATCTGGGCTAATTTGCTCCATTTAAGTTATAATATGTGGGAAGATAATACGCCTCTGAAATATCAAACAAAAAGTTCGCCAAGCAATGATTGTCTGGAAACAAGAATGTGGGCACACTGTTATCAGCCGGAACTGACTTTCGATAAAAACGTCTGGGATCAATTATTGAAAAAAAATGGTTGATGCCGGAATGAATATGGTTATTATTGATTTAGGAGACGGAGTAAAGTATGATAGCCATCCTGAAATAGCAGTGACAGGAGCCTGGTCTCCCCAGAAGTTAATGAGGGAATTAAAAAAATCAGAGAGATGGGTTTGGAACCTATTCCCAAATTGAACTTTTCAACTGGTCATAAAGCCTGGTTAGGGCCCTATCAACGTATGATATCCTCAGATAAATATTATGCTGTATGTAAAAATTTGATTGAAGAAGTATGCAGTCTGTTTGACACCCCCCCCGCTTTTTTTTCATCTGGGCATGGATGAAGAGACCGCAGTACATCAGAGGAATCATGAAAATATGGTTGTTCGTCAAGGTGAATTGTGGTGGCATGATTTTTATTATTTAGTGGATTTAGTTGAAAAACAAAATGTCAGGCCATGGATCTGGTCCGACTATGCATGGGATCATCCTGATCTTTTTTTGAAAAAAAATGCCAAAATCTGTTTTGCAAAGTAACTGGTATTATGGATCACAATTTGAAAATATCAGCAACCCTCTGAATGAAAAATATGTAAGATTATATGACCAGTTGGAGGCACACGGATTTGATCAGATACCGACAGGGAGCAACCACTCAAATGATGTTAATTTCGGAAAAACAGTAGAACATTGCTCGAAAATAATCAGTGCCGACAGACTCAAGGGTTTTATGCAAACGACATGGAGACCTACATTGGCTCCTTGCTTTAAAAAAACATTGTGAGGCTATTGAGCAGGTAGCAAATGCTATAGGTTAAAAAAAATATTATCATATGAAATCATCATATGAAAACGTCAAACTGACGACATATCCTGAAAATCTTGCAGGTCTCACAATAGCCGGATTAAAACTGATTCAGGTTATTTTCACTATTATGAATACCCAATGATGCTGCATGGTTCGTTGCAGAATATCATGGGGACTCGTTTCGACATTCTGATTATCGATAAAAGTAAACCGGAATCGGAATATTTATGGAGTGAAACAGTATCTGAGTTACACCGTCTTGATAAGATGATGAACAGATTTGACCCGCTGAGTGAAATATCGATCATAAACCGGGATGCATCGGATAATCCTATCCGTGTAACCTCTGAAATGTGGTCTGTTTTGCAAAGCTGCAGGCAATACTATCTGCAGACTCTAGGATTATTTGATATTACATTAAAAGATTTTTCAAAGGTCGGCTTTGCCTGGCAGGATAAATCAATATATTTTTCTCAACCCGGCTTATCTCTTGATCTGGGAGGATATGCAAAGGGGGGGTATGCTTTGAAAAAAATCAAACAGTACCTGGTTAATGCCGGAGTTCAACACTGTTTTGTGGATTTCGGCAATAGCTCAGTATTGGGAATGGGCCATCATCCTTATGGCGATGCATGGAAAATAAGCATTGTAAACCCATTTAACCCGGGAGAGAACCTTAATGAGATTTCGCTAAGGGACGAGGCTTTATCGGTATCGGGAAATACACCAACCTATACAGGCCATATAGTGCGGCCCGCTTCGGGAGAATCAATAAAAGAGCGTAAAATAATATCAATAACTTCAAAAGACCCGCTGGAGGCCGAAATACTCAGCACGGCTTTTATGATGGCCGGGCGGGAAGAAAAAAAAGAATTTATCTGAGAATTTTAAAATTAAAAATATTATTGAATATAGTTTATAGAATAACAATTCGGTATTCCTCTTAGGAGACTGATAATAACAAGTTGATTATCAACTCTGAATACTTTTTTTTGGGGTAAGGAGCATAACTAACTGATTATTCAGCTATTAAGTAAGAATTTACCGGAATGTATACAGGACTTATAAGGAAGTAAAATCATGTCGAACAAAAACCTAAACAAGTGGATACGAGCCTGCGACAATTTATCAAAGACTTAGGTTACGTTTCGGGAGG